>Ga0209758_1000485_pt1 | contig 65234 bp, 55 predicted proteins | sample AraplaMF_Col_mMF_FD_184258 | JGI IMG/M metagenome (GOLD analysis project Ga0209758, IMG submission 184258) | Arabidopsis root microbial communities from the University of North Carolina, USA - plate scrape MF_Col_mMF (SPAdes) (version 2) | ecosystem: Host-associated > Plants > Roots > Endosphere... | reverse complement strand
TGGAACAACGTCCTGCAAGGATTTCAAAAGCTGCCGGCGAGGTTCCTTCGTGCCCGCTAAACCGACAGAGGCATGGATGGCTCGACCTGCTGAGTGCGATACGCCTGAACCCGTTCTCCTCATCGACGCCTATCGCTTCATTTCCCCGCCATGGCCATCAAGGCCTGCCGGCGCGGCATGGCGAGCAGCTTGTCGCGTGGGCGCGAACGATCCAGTCGTTGGGCCGCGTGCGATCGTCCAAGACTTCCAGGTGCAGGAACTTGCCTTCCACCGTCCGGAGCGGCTCCCCGAACAGAAAAACGCTTGGAATGGCGGCCTTCTGGGTCAATTCGCGAAATCCAACCTCATACGCGCCAGATCAATGACACGACGAAAAGTCCAAATTTATGGACGCTCTGTCCATCCCAATCGGATCGCCGGAGCCTAGGGTTTGCGCAAGTCGCGACAAGCGACGCCCAATCGGCCGAGGCTCGGAGGAGACATCTTGCGCACCCAGGTCGCCATCATCGGCGCCGGCCCCGCCGGCCTGTTTCTCGGCCATCTCCTCAAGCGCGCCGGTGTCGACGCCGTCATCCTCGAGCGCCGCGACCGCGACTATGTCGAAGGCCGCGTCCGGGCCGGTGTCCTGGAGCAGGTCACGGTCGACCTGATGGAAGAACTCGGTCTGTCCGAACGCATGCGCCGCGAAGGTCTCGTCCATGGCGGCACGAACCTGGCCAGCGACGGCGACGTCTTCCGCATCGACATGGCCGAGCTGACCGGCGGCTCGACCGTCATGGTCTACGGCCAGCAGGAGGTGATGAAGGACCTGTTCGACGCGGCCGAGGCACGCGGCGTTCAGATCGTTTTCGACGCCGAGGACGTGCGCCCCCAGGACGTCGACAGCGACCGCCCCTTCGTCACCTGGCGCGAGGACGGTGTTGAGAAGCGCCTGGATTGCGACTTCATCGCTGGCTGCGACGGCTATCACGGGGTCAGCCGCGCGGCGATCCCGACCGACGTGCTCAAGACCTTCGAGCGCGTCTATCCGTTCGGCTGGCTGGGCATCCTGGCCGAGGTTCCGCCCTGCGACCACGAACTGATCTATTCCAACCACGAGCGCGGCTTCGCCCTGGCCTCGATGCGTTCGGCCACGCGCAGCCGCTACTACATCCAGTGCGGTCTCGACGAGAAGATCGAGGACTGGAACGACGAGCGGTTCTGGGACGAGCTGTGCCTGCGCCTCGGACCCGAAGCCGCCGCCAAGGTGACGCGCGGTCCCTCGTTCGAGAAGTCGATCGCCCCGCTGCGCAGCTTCGTCACCGAACCCATGCGCCATGGCCGGCTGTTCCTGGCCGGCGACGCCGCCCACATCGTGCCGCCCACCGGCGCCAAGGGTATGAACCTGGCGGTCTCCGATGTGGTGATGCTGTCGGAGGCCCTGGTCGAGCACTTCAAGGACAGCTCGGACGCCGGGATCGACCACTATTCGGCCCGCGCCCTGGCCCGGGTGTGGAAGGCCGAGCGGTTCTCCTGGTGGTTCACCAGCCTAACCCACCGTTTCCCCGATCGCGACGGCTTCGACCGCAGGATGCAGATCGCCGAACTGGCCTATATCAAGGGCTCGCGCGCCGCCCAGGTCACCCTCGCCGAGAACTATGTCGGCCTGCCGCTCATCTAGGCGGACCCCAAAAGCGACAAAGAGCAGCAAGCAATGAAGAGCAAGATCTACGACAGCGCTGCCGCGGCGCTCGAAGGCGTCGTCTTCGACGGCCTGACCCTGATCGAGCTGGCGCCGGGCGTCACCCTCGACGAAGTCAAGGCCAAGACCCAGGCCGACTTCAATCCCGGAGCCTTCGCATGAGCGCCGCCTATATCTGCGACGGGATCCGCACCCCGTTCGGCCGCTACGGCGGCAGCCTGGCCAAGGTGCGCGCCGACGACCTGGCCGCCGTCCCGATCAAGGCCTTGATGGCCCGCCATCCCGATCTGGACTGGAGCGCCGTGGACGAGGTGGTGCTGGGCTGCGCCAACCAGGCCGGCGAGGACAACCGCAATGTCGCGCGCATGGCCGCCCTGCTGGCCGGCCTGCCTGAAACTGTGCCCGGCGTCACCGTCAACCGCCTGTGCGCCTCGGGCCTGGAAGCCGTCGGCTACGCCGCCCGCGCGATCGCCTCCGACCAGGCCGACCTGGTGATCGCCGGCGGCGTCGAGAGCATGAGCCGCGCGCCGTTCGTGATGGCCAAGGCCGACAGCGCCTTCTCGCGCGCCGCCAAAATCGAGGACACCACGATCGGCTGGCGCTTCGTCAATCCAGCGATGCAGAAGGCCTATGGCGTCGACTCCATGCCGGAGACCGCCGAGAACGTGGCCGCCGACCATGGCGTCAACCGCGCCGACCAGGACGCCTTCGCCCTGCGCAGCCAACAGCGCGCCGCCGCCGCCATCGCCGCCGGCTTCTTCAAGGACGAGATCACGCCCGTCGAGATTCCCGGCAAGGCTGGCCCGACGATCGTCGACCGCGACGAGCATCCGCGTGAGACCACCTTGGAAGCGCTGGCCAAGCTGAAACCCGTGGTCCGCGAGGGCGGCACGGTGACGGCCGGCAACGCCTCGGGCGTCAATGACGGCTCGGCCGCCCTCCTGATCGCCTCGGAAACCGCCATCAAGCAGCACGGCCTGACGCCGCGCGCCCGCATCCTGGGCTACGCCACGGCCGGCGTCGCGCCACGCGTCATGGGTATCGGCCCGGTTCCCGCCACCCAGCGCCTGCTGGCCCGCGCTGGCCTGTCGATCGGTGACTTCGACGTGATCGAGCTGAACGAAGCCTTCGCCGCGCAGGGCCTGGCGGTGCTGCGTCAGTTGGGCCTGCCCGACGACGGGGCCCATGTGAACCCCAACGGCGGCGCCATCGCCCTGGGCCACCCGTTGGGCGCGTCCGGCGCCCGCCTAGCCCTGACCGCCCTGCGCCAACTGGAAGCGACGGGCGGCCAGCGCGCCCTGGCCACCCTGTGCATCGGCGTCGGCCAGGGCGCGGCCCTGGCCTTCGAACGCGTCTAGGCGTTTCCGCCCATGACCGATCTCATCGGCTTTTCCCGCGAGGACGCCGGCCAACCGCCGTCGCTGGCGCCCGGCTACGGCTCGACCGTGCCACGTTCGCCCCGTCAGCCGCTGGTGCGCATCCCCCAGACCCTGACCGAGCTGACAGGCCCGGCCGGCCGGTGGGACCAGTTGATGGGCGGCGCCGACCGGGCCTGAACCACCGCACCCGGCGCCTGCTGGTGGTGGCCATCTGCGCCAGCCTGGCCCGCTGGGAAGAGTTTCGCCTGCATGGGCGCGCTGGCCTGGAACAGGGCGGCTTCACCCAGGACGAGCTGAAGGCGGTGCTGATGCAGACGGCGATCTACGCCGGCGTCCCCGCCGCCAACACCGCCTTCACCGAGGCGTCGGAAATCATCGGCGAGTTGGCGGCGGCGCCGTAGGCGCAGCCTCGACCGTGACTGACTTGATCGCTAGGCGGCGGACATTCGCCGCAAAACCCTATCGCTCAGTTGACCTGCGCCGCCCCGCGCCACGGCAACGGTGACGACTTTGCGCAGAGGTGGCAGAGACGGCGCCGCCTTTCACACCGCTCTCGATCAGAGTGCGTTTCGGCCAGCGATGGCGGCCAGCACCGCGGCGCTGGGCTTCGGCGTTCGCTCGAATGTGCGACGATCCAGCGTGTGGAGGCCGAACTTGAACTTGTAGCCGAACATCCATTCGTAGTTGTCGACCAACGACCAATGGACATAGCCTTTCACCGGCACCCCTTCGTTCATCGCACGCTGTAGTTCGGCCAGGGCGGCAGGGATCAGGCGCGCGCGGATGCGATCGTCGGCGGTGTTGACACCATGTTCGGTGACGATGATTGGGACGCCACTTACCCCATGGACATAGCGCACCGCGCCGGCGAGGGAGGCTGCATAGACTTCAACGCCCATGTCGTTGGTCTCCGCGCCGCGTGGAGCCGGGAGCTTGCCCTTGTCGGTCCATACGGACCGCTCATAATTCTGGACGCCGACAAAATCGTCCAGGCGCGCCGCCTGCAGCCAGGGATCATAGAGCTTCGCGCGCATGACATCGCGCAGAGAGTTGGGACCGGCCGCCTGATCGTCCACCACGGCCAAACTCACGCCGACCGGCAGATCGGGCCGAACCGCCTTGATCGCCTGACGGCCGCGGCGATGGGCTTCCAAGAGGTTGGCCTGTAGGCGCGCGAGATTGGGCGCCTGCACCATAAGCCCCGCCTGAAAGTCAGCTGCGCCGTAGAAACGGGCCGCGGCTTCGTTTGCCGCCCGTTCGCGCGCCGCGAGCGTCTCGCCTTCGGAGACCGGAAGAAGGGCTCTGATCTGGCCGAGCAGGTTCGGTTCGTTGAGTGTGACGGCGTAGCCGATCGCGCTGGCCAGGCGGCGCGCGGCCCGATCGCAGAAGCGCGCGAAAAGTGCGGGTGCGTCCGCCGCAGACCAACCGCCGGCGGCAGCGAACCAGCGCGGCGTGGTGAAGTGGTTGAAGGTGACGATCGGGGTCAGCCCGCGCGCCCGGCAGCCGTCAATCATGGCCGCGTAATGGTCGAGCATCGCATCGGAGAATTCGCCGGGCGAAGGTTCGATCCGAGCCCATTCCAGGCTGAATCGATAGGTATTCAAACCCATCCGCTCAATCAGAGCCAGATCGGCGGGCCACAGCGAGAAGCTGTTGGCCGCGTCACCCGACGACTCCGAAAAGATGCTGGGCGTGACGTGTTCGAGCGCCCAGATATCGCTGTTGACGTTGTTGCCTTCCACCTGATGGCCGGCCGTCGCAGCCCCCCAGAGAAAGCCTGGCGGAAAGGAGCCGCCGCTCTGTGGCGCCCCCGCTAGCGCGGGTCCGGCCAACGCGACGGTCGCCGCCAGCAGGGATCGTCTATCAATCTGCATGACACCCCCATTGGCCCGCGCTCGTCGCCGTGTTCGCGAACGCCCGTTGTTTGGCTAGCCGCACCCTCATGCCCGAGGAATGACGCTGGAGCACAGGCGCAACGTCGGCGCGGTCGGTGCGCGCCATCATATCGCCCGAGGGCCCTTCGGGCTTGGCGCGCCGGAGCGCGTCCAACTTGGCGGCGGTGAAACGCTGTCCGATCCCCGTATCGCCGCCGAGGATGTCGAACGCGTGAAATGCGCCCGGTGTGACAGGCAGATCTACAGGCGCGCGGGCCGCGATCAGGCGACTGGCATTCATCTCGAGCTTTCCTCTTGTTGCGGGGCCCGAGGCAATCCTTGCGTTGCGACGGCCCCGCCAAGTGATCGCTCCATGGCGGCCCGCATCTGGAACTTTTGGGCCTTGCCCGTGATGGTCAGAGTGAAGCTATCCACGATCCTGACGTAGCGAGGGATCTTGAAGCGGGCGATCTTGTCCTTGCAGTAAGTCAGGACATCGTCGCCGGAGAGCTCCTGGCCTGGGCGAGGTATAACCCAGGCGCAAACCTCTTCTCCGTACCGTTCATCCGCCACACCGAAGACCTGAGCATCCGCAATGGCTGGATGACCGAGCAGGAATTCCTCGATCTCACGCGGATAGATGTTCTCGCCGCCACGGATGATCATGTCCTTGATGCGACCGGTGATCCGGAAATAGCCCTCGTCATCCAGCGTCGCGAGATCACCGCTGTGCATCCAGCCATCTTTGTCGATGGCTTCGGCGGTCTTGTCCGGGTCATCCCAGTAACCGAGCATCACCGCATATCCACGCGAGCAGTATTCTCCCTGCTCGCCGATCGGCAGCGTGCGGCCGTCAGCTCCGACGATCTTCGCCTCGACATGAGGAAGGGCCCGGCCAACGGTGGCGACACGCTTCTCCACCGGATCATCAAGGGCGGTTTGCGTCGTCAACGGGCTCGTCTCGGTCATGCCATATCCGATCGTGACTTCGGACATGTTCAGCCGTTCCATGACCTGGCGCATCGTTGTTGCCGGGCAAGGTGAACCCGCCATGACACCGGTGCGAAGGGTTGAGACGTCATAGGCGCCGCTGCCGAATTCAGCGAGGAGCGCGATGAACATGGTCGGCACCCCGTACAGGGCCGTGCAACCGTGCGTCGCGACGGCGCGCAGCACCGACTTGGGTTCAAAAACGGCGTCCGGAAGGATCATCGCCGCACCGCTGGTCACAGCGGCAAGGTTGCCGATCACCATGCCAAAGCAGTGATACAGAGGCACGGGTATGCAAATGCGGTCCGCCGGACCGAGCTTCATCGTCTGCGCGGAAAACCATCCGTTGTTCAGGATGTTGTGGTGGCTCAGCGTCGCGCCTTTCGGGGCGCCCGTGGTTCCGCTCGTGAATTGAATGTTGATGGGATCATGGCAGCTCAGCCGGGACGCCGCCTCATCGAGCCAATCTCTATCGGCTTCGGTGCGCAGATCGCACCAAGCGTGAAAGCCATCGTGCGCCTCCGGGCCCAGCGTGACGAGCAATCGCAGATGCGGCAGACGCGCCGGGCCCAGCTCGCGCAGCATGGCGACATAGTCGCTAGCTCGAAACGATGGCGCCGTGATCAGGCCGACGCAGCCTACCTTGTTGAGCGCATATTCGACCTCGGTCAGGCGGTAGGCTGGATTGATGGTCACCAGGATTGCGCCGATCTTGGCCGTGGCAAATTGCACAACGGTCCACTCGGCGCAATTTGGCGCCCAGATGCCGACGCGATCGTTCTTGCCAATGCCTTGCTTGAGCAGCGCGGTGGCGAAGCGATCGACCTCCGCATTCAATTCGGCCCAAGTCCAGCGGAGCCGTTGGTGGTCCGACACCAACGCAAGGCCCGTCGGCCAAAGCGCGGCCGCACGGCTCAGAGCTTCTCCAAGGGTCGTATCGATCAGGGGCGCGCTGGTATCCCCCATAGCCAGACTCTCATGACTCACAATGGTCACCTTGTTTGCTGGGCAAGCTGGCTCGAAGGGTTGCGCCAATCACCAAGACCGCTCCGGATCGGTCGCGCTACCGCGACGCGCCGGGCAAGGCGAACGCACGGCGGAACGCGTCCAGCTTGGCGGCGGTGAAGCGCTGGGCGATCGAGGTATCGCTTCCGATGATGTCGAACGCGTGGAACGCGCCCGGCGTGACCAGCAGTTCCACCGGCACGCCGGCGCCGATCAAACGGTTCGCGAAGGCGACGTCCTCCTGCACGAAGAGGTCGATTCCACCGACGCCGATCCACGTCGGCGGCAGCCTTGAAAGATCCGCGGCCCTGCCCGGCACGCCGGAAGTCGCACTGGCGGAGCCTGGCGCGCGCCCGAGGAACGACCGCCAAGCGAACCTGTTTTCCTGCGCGGTCCAGATCAACTGGCCCACGTTGGGGGCCGGCGTCAGCGTTGTCCCCGTGCGGTCGTCCAGCATCGGATAAACGAGACTCTGGAAGATGATCGGCGCCTCGCCGCGATCCCGCGCGGTTATGGACAGTAGGGCCGCGTGGCCCCCGCCGGCGCTCTCCCCGAGCAGGGCGATCCGGTCTGGATCGCCGCCGATCTCGGCGGCGTTGCGGTATACCCATTTCAGGACCGCATAGTTGTCCTCGATCGAGCCGCCAAACCGCGTCTCGGGGGCGAGCCTGTATTGCGGCGCAACGACCACGCAATCGAGAGCCCGCGCCAGCGCCTGACATCTCCCGATCTCCATTTCGGCAGATCCACTGACCATGCCGCCGCCGTGGAGATACAGGACCACACCACGCCGAGCTTCCGACGCCGCGTTGATCACGTACACCGGCACGTCGGGACTGCCCGCGCGCCCTGGGACGGCTCGCCGCGTCCACGGCACATCGGGCAAGCGCGGCTTAGCCAATTCCATGACCTTGGCGCGGGTTTGGACAAGCGTCTGTGGGGTTAGCTGCATTTCCCGCATCAGCTTCAGCACCGTCGGGACAAACGGTCGAAGCTCGGGATCGACGTCGCCCAGTTTGATGGCTCCAATGTCGGGGATTTGAGCGATCGCGCCTTGATGGGCCCCCACTGTCGTCGCGGCGGCTGCGGAAAGCGCCAAAATCGCGCGGCGGCTCAGATCGACCACTCGTCACTCTCCCTCAATCACCGTCCGCCGGCTCTTTCCCGAGCCGAACCCTTGTTGGGGACGTTGATCATACTTTTCTGATTACATGTCAAATATGATTTAGCATCGATTATAGGGCCGACGCGCGCGGACACCCCCGCGCGGCTTCAAAAAGCCACGACGAAAGCGCCGCATCACCGACGATTAGCAATCAGCTTAGCGTCGCGTTACGAGGGGAGGACGAAATCCCAGTCGATTGCAGCGGGGGGGCAGGGCGGCAGGTCCGTCGCCGTCGTGCGCTGCACATCTTCATTGGTCGCCCCCATCAGACGCATGATCGATTGGGCGACGAAGGCTTCGCTTTCCGGCTCACGATCCCCAACGAACACATCGTGGATCCCGCCGACCATGGTCCAAGCAGCCAACGCCCAGGCCGATTCCACCTGGCTTTCGGACAGGTACGAGTGTCCCGTCTCAATGGCCAGGCGCACATCGGCCATCGCAAAGAGCCCGAACCCCTTGGATATTCGGTCAAACAAGAGATCGGGACGCAGGGCCCACCATTGCCAGATAGGATCGGCCATGGCCGCCCGCAGGGCCAACCGGTTGGAAACACCCATTAGCAGCGCCGTATCGATTGTTCGCAGATGCGCCGTGGCGTCACGAATGCGCTCGCCGAGGTCGTGGATCAAGCAATCGAGGACCTGCCTAGCGATGGCGTCCTTGTCTTCGAAATAGTTATAGAACGTCCCAAAGCCGACGTCGGCGCGGTCGGTGATATCCTTGATTCTTGCTCCGTCGATGCCGTCCTGGCTCATAACTTCATAGGCGGCGCGCAGCAAACTTGAGCGCGTAGCGCGATGCTTTTTCGCGCGACGCCCCTCCGGCGCCTTCGGCGCGGTTCCTTCCTTTCGCAGCGGCATCGCCTTTGTGCGTGGAGTTTGCATAGCGCCGGATAGCTCAGCCTGCCGGAATCGTAAATGATTCATCATCACCCATCTCGGAACGTTCGTGAGAACGCAAGGCAGGATGGAGTCGATATATGTGAGTCCGGATCACTATTGACTTCATGTCATTTCAATCGTACCAGACTGGCGGAGGCAGCCTCCGGCCACCACTCGTGCGCCGACCGATAAGTTTATGACTTGAGGTGACTTGTGTTCCGACGGCTGCGTCATCGACGCACCGGCCTGCAATCATCGGCCGAGTCGATAGTGTATACGACACACTTGCGGTGAAAATTACACTTCTATCTAGATAAATTTTACTTCAATTTATCTAGAACTCATCGCCCATGTGTCGCGCTTACAAATCCTATATACAGCAATAACATAAAAAATATCAAAAAGGGGAGAAACATGTCATTCCGAATGGTAAGCTTTTCGGCGTTGGCCGTATCGCAATTGGTATTCGCAACTGGCGCGTTCGCGCAGGACGCAGGCGCTTCATCAGGAAAGGCCGAAGTCACTAGCATCGACGAAATCATCGTCACCGCTGAGCGCCGCGAACAGAGCCTCCAGAAACTGGCTACGACAGCGTCGGTTGTGACGGGCGCGGGGCTGGAACGCCAGCAGGTCACCAGCATCGACGGCCTGGTTCGCGCCACGCCGTCGCTCTCGATCAACGATGGTGGCCTGGGCAAGTTCGTGAACGTTCGCGGTGTCGGCAAGAGCGTCGATCAGCCCGGCGTTCAGGCGGGTGTCGCCTATTATGTCGATGGCGTCCCTGTTCCGAACCAGATTTTCCTGACGACTCCGTTTTACGATCTCAGTCGGGTCGAACTGCTGCGCGGCCCCCAGGGCACGCTGGTCGGCATGAACTCGACTGGCGGCGCCTTGCTTATCGTCACGCAGAATCCGCGCTACGGGGTCGTTGAGGGGGCACTCGAGCAGTCCGCCAGCACCTACAATGACTACCGCACCCGCGCGACGCTCAATCTGCCGCTCGGAACCAACTTCGCGCTGCGCGTCGCGGGTGAACTCGAAGACCGGGACAGCTTTTACACCAACGATGGGCCGGCCGGCGGCAACCCCGGCCGCCAGCGCCGGCGGGATGTCCGCGCCGCGCTTGCCGGCAAGCTGAGCGACGATCTCGAGGTCTTTCTCCGCGGCGAATATTATCACAACGACGAGGACGGGGTTCCCAACAAGCCGATCCCGGGCGATCCGGATCCGCTTTACAACGTGATCAACAGCTTCTCGCCGAGCGCCCCGTTCCACCTCTCACGCGATTTTTCGACCGCGAAGGAGACCGAATACTACCGGCTCAGCGCGGAAATCCGAATGGACATCGGGCACGCGTTTCAGCTTCGCTCGGTCACCGGATACCAGAATGGCGATATCTTCTACACGTTCGATCCCGACGGCACGTCGCTGCCGACGCTGCTCGACACAATCAAGATCCGCGAACCGGTCATAACCCAGGAAATCAACCTGATCTCAAACCCCGGTGGGGCGATCGACTGGGTTCTTGGCGGCTTCTACCTCAAGCAGAAGACCAACGGCTCGGTCAATAACGTCTTCACGCCGTCAAATGCCCTGGCCATCGATATCGTGGCAAAGACCCGAACCGAAAACAAAGGGCTGTTCGGCCAGTTCACCTACCATGCCACCGATGCCTTCAACGTCACCGCAGGGCTGCGCTACAACCAGGAACGGCATTACTATGCACCTGATGCCCGCGCCACGTTCGGCAGTGGTTTTGTCCTTCCGCTTATAGCGGATTCGACTGACAAGGCCGTCACCGGCCGCCTAACGCTTGATTACCAGGTCAACCCGGAGAATTTTCTCTATGCGACGGTGTCGCGTGGTTTCAAGGGTGGCGGCAACAACACCGACGGCTCGTCGTTCAAGCCGGAATATATTTGGAACTACGAGCTGGGCCTGAAGTCGTCTCTGCTCGATCGGCATGTGCACACCCAGCTTGGGCTTTTCATGTACCGCAACCAGGGGCTCCAGCTGGAAGTCTATGCTCCGACCACGGGCCAGACAGCGGTTACAAACGTCACGGACGGCCGCACCGCCGGCGCGGAATTCCAGGCCGACGGGAAATTTGGCGGCTTTGGATTCAATCTCGCGGCGGCTTACACGCACGGACGGTTCGACAAGGCGCAGCTGGTCGATCCACGCTATGGTTCAACCACCCCGATCCAGATCGAAGGGCGTGATTACCTATTCTTGCCAGGCTTCACCTTCAACGCCGGCGTGGAATATGGGTTCGGGCTCGGCGGCGGTTACACGCTTACGCCGCGGGTTCAATACAGCCATGTCGGCAGCCAGTGGGCATCGGTCTTCCAAGTTCGCCCGACCGATTTCATCCCCGCGCGCGATATCGTCGACGCCACTCTCAGGCTGACGCCCCAAGGCAAGGGCTGGAGCGCCGAACTGTACGGCAGCAACCTTTTCGACGAGACATATGTCGTCGCAAAAGCGGTTGCGACTGCGGGAATCCCTGGCCGGATCCAGTATTATGGCGCGCCCCGCCAGGTCGGTGTCCGGGTCGGCTTCACGTTCTGACATCGAGCCGGCTTTGCCTGTTCAATCGGCCGGCCGCGGAGACGTGGTCGGCCGATCTGTTTAGAGCGCGACAGCTTCAAGTGGATGCAGTTGAAGCGCCCGTCACGCTCTAGATGTGTGAAGATCGACCCTTTTCATCCGGTCCAGATGATTGGAAAGGGTCTGGTAGCGGACGTTAGACTGCATCAACGATCAACGGCGGATTGGATAGCGGACAGGGCCTTCACGCGCCATCCGGCCCTCCGGCACGGGTTACGAAACGACTGCGGCGCATCTTGACGGCGGCCCCGGGGCTATCGGTGATGGCGCGGTGGCCGCGCAGCTCGAAATATTGCCGGGTTCACGTCGATGCATCCCGATCTGTGAGCGCGGCCAGAACCGGCAACTGCGGCGCGCCGTCGACAACTGCTGCAAAGCGCCGGCCTGCCGCGACCAGCGGGGTTCGGGCGATGTCCGCGGCATCCCCGTACTGATGGCGTATGGAGCCCGCATTCCTGATCTGCGTGGGCCAGGAGATGATCAGCCCGCCCCCGAAACAGCCAGAGCTTGTCGCTGCGGAATGGGGAGCAACTCGCAGTCGCCCCGAGCCGCGGATACTCGGCCTGCATCGCGTCCGTCCCCGCTCATCGAGGCGGCGCTGCTCCTCAATCGGGATGTCGTTGGGCGAGATCGATGAATTCGCGCATGATGGACAAATCTGATTGCCAATCATTTTTGATGCATGTAGAAATATGATACAAAATCATAATTGGGGATGGACATGCCTGGTTGGGAAGACGGCGATTGGCGCGACGAGAGCCTTTGCAAGTTTGAGGAGTCCAATCTCCTCAACAAGATGGGTCTTGAGTTCTATGATCTCAGCCACCCCTGGGGTCTGGGCCAACCCTGCTGGCCTTATTTCGAAGACGTGAAAATCGAGCGCCTGCACGGCATGTCGCGCTCCGGCGTGCTGACCCAGAAGATCACCACCGTGATGCATTCGGGCACCCATATCGACGCGCCCGCGCACGTCGTCCCGGGCACGCCCTTTATGGACGAGGTGCCCCTGCCCTACTTCTTCGGAACGGGCGTCGTCGTCTCCATCCCGAAGAAAAAGTGGGAAGTCATCACCGCGGAAGATCTGGAGAATGCCCGCCCCAAAATCCGCGAAGGCGACATCGTCATCGTCAACACGGGCTGGCATAAATACTATGGCGACAATCGCCATTACTACGCCTACTCGCCGGGATTTTACAAAGAAGCGGGCGAGTGGTTTGTCCAACGCAAGGTCAAGATGTGCGGGTCCGACACCCAGGCGCTCGATCATCCTCTGGGCACTGCCATAGGACCACACGGCACCGGCGCTCCGCACGGCCTGATCCCTCAGGTCAACATCGAATATGAGCAGCTGACCGGTCGCAAGGTGATCGAGGACTTCCCGGATTGGGAGCCGTGCCATAACGCGATCCTCTCCGCCGGGATCTGCGGCTTCGAGAACGTCGGTGGCGACATCGACAAGGTCACCGGCAAGCGCGTCACCTTCGCGGCCTTTCCGTGGCGCTGGAAGAAGGGCGACGGCTGCATTGTGCGCCTCGTCGCCATCGTCGATCCCAGCGGCGCGTTCCGGATCGAGACCGGCAAGGACAACGACTGAACGCGCCCATAGCGACGCGGCGAGCCGGTATTCCTGGAGTGGCGAGATGGACATCACACGGCTCGCACAGGCGAGGCGGTACGACGCGCCGAAACACTACGACATGCGGTCCCTTCGGCTGCAGGGTTTCGACGCCAGCGCGGCTGATTTCGCGTGGACGGGCCTGTCCTATTTTCTCCCCGGCGGCGGGGCCGAGATGGACGCAGGCCCTTTGGGCAAAATCTATGTCGTGCTCGACGGCGAGATCACCATCCGCCTGGGCTCTGGCGAAAGCCACATCCTGAAGCCCCTCGATAGCTGCTTCATTCCACCCAACGAGGCTCGCGCCATCCAGAACAACGGCAACGTCGTGGCGACCATGCTCGTCGTCATGCCCTATCCAAAGGACAATCCGTGACCCTGCCGTCTATCGACACACGAGACCTCTTCGACGTCGCTGGAAAATCGGCGCTCGTGATCGGCGCCACCGGAGCCTTCGGCAAGGTTGTCTGTGCGACCTTGGGCGGGGCTGGCGCCAAGCTGACGGTGACGGCTGGGAACGCGATCGAGCTCGAAGGCCTCGCTGGCGAACTTGCCGCAGCGGGCATCGAAGCCACGACCGTCGCGTTGCGGCCCAATAGCGAAGATGAATGCGAGCAGATCGTCGCCGCCGCGGTCGCGTCCCACGGCGGCGTCGACATCCTCGTCGTCGCATCGGGAATGAACGACGTCGCCGCCATCGCCGACATGTCACCAGAGCGTTTTGACAAGGTCATGCTGGCCAATGTCGACGGGGCCTGGTTGATCGCCCGCGCCGTCGGACGGCGCATGATCGAGCAGGGCCGCGGCGGGAAGGTGGTCTTTACCTCCTCGGCCCGCGGCAAGCTGGGCCATCCGGCGGGCTATTCGGCCTATTGTACGTCAAAATCGGCTATCGACGGGCTGACCCGCGCGCTCGGGTGCGAGTGGGGGCCGTGCGGCATCACCGTCAACGCCATCGCGCCCACGGTCTTCCGGTCCCCGGTGACGGCCTGGATGTTCGGGGACGACGAGCCAGCCCAAAACGTGCGGGCCAACTTTCTGGCGCGAGTCCCCTTGGGTCGCCTGGGCGAGCCCGAGGATCTGGCGGGCCCACTCCTCTTTCTCTGCTCGCGCGCTTCCGATTTTCATACGGGTCACGTCGTCTACGCCGACGGCGGCTACACGGCGGGTTGAGCGATGATGCGCGAACCCGTAGCCGTGATCGGTGGGGGCCTGATGGGGGCCGGCATCGCCCAGATGTTCGCTGTCGCCGGTCACCGTGTCCGCATCCATGAACCCTTCGCGGGTGTGCGGACCACGATACGTAGCCGCATATCCCAGCATCTGGCGGTCTTGGACGACCCCGAGGAAGCCCTCGATCGCATCGAGGTGACCGACGATCTGGCTTTCGCCGTCGCCGACGCCTGCTTTGTGACAGAAGCCGCGCCTGAAAAGCTCGACCTCAAGCGTCAAATCTTCACCGAGCTCGAGCGCCTGGCCCCTCGCCAGGCAATTTTGGCGAGCAACAGCTCGGTCATGCCGATCGGCGGTATTGCGGAGGGTCTGGAAACCGCGGACAGGATCGTCGGCACCCACTGGTGGAACCCGGCAACCCTGATTCCGCTCGTCGAGGTGATCCAAGGCGCCCGCACGTCGATGGCGACCATCGCAACGACGATGCGAATTCTGGAAAGCATCGGCAAGAAGCCTGCCCACATCCGCAAAGATATTGCGGGGTTCGTCGCGAACCGGCTCCAGCACGCGCTATGGCGCGAAGCCATAGGCATGGTCGCCGACGGAATCTGCGACGCCCGGACCATCGATGATTGCGTCAAGAACAGCTTCGGCTTGCGGCTGCCCGTATTGGGGCCGCTCGAAAACGCCGATCTGGTGGGCATCGACCTGACGCGCGACATCCACCACACGATCATTCCCGAGCTCAATCGGGACGCTGGCCCCAATCCCTTGCTCGACCAGCTGATCGCCGATGGCAAGCTGGGCTTCAAAACCGGAGCCGGGCTTCAGGCGTGGACCGCCGATGAGATGGAGAACGTCCGCGCCCGCCTGACCGCGCATCTGCTCGACGCCAGGAGCAAGCTCCAATGACGCGCGCGGGATCGGCGCCCTTTCATGAGTTGCGCGCGGTGATCATTCTGGCCCTCGGCTTCGGGCTGGTCGGCGTCGATCGCTTCCTGATCTCGACGATGTTCCCGACGATCGCCCGCGATCTGGGCCTCGATTACAGCGATATCGGCACGATAGCCGGAGCACTCGCCATCGCCTGGGGCTTGGCGGCCCTTCTCATGGGCAACGTCGCCGATCGCCTTGGCCCCCGCAGGGTGCTGGTGGGATCGCTCGTCCTTTTCTCGTTTCTGATCGGGGCCAGCGGACTGGCCACCAGTCTCGCCGGCTTGATCGCGGTGCGCGTCGTCATGGGTCTTGCCGACGGGGCTTTCACGCCCGCTAGCATCTCGGCGACCGCAGCGGCCTCGGGCCCCGAGCGGATGGGCCGCAACATCGGCTTGCAGCAGATGACCCTCCCCCTCTTCGGTTTGGGTTTCGCGCCCCTCGTCGTCGCCGCCCTCCTGCACATCGTCGACTGGCGCTACATCTTCCTCATCTTCGCGCTGCCCGGGTTCGCGCTCGCTTGGGCGACCTGGCGCTACCTTCCCGGCGCGCCGTTGGTCGGCGATGAACACCGTGATCAGGCGCGAGGCGGCCTCCGGGCCGACCTGGCCGCGGTGCTGGCCTATCCGAACATCCGCCGCCTCATGATGCTCATGCTGTGCTGGCTGACATGTCTGATCATCACGAGCGCATTCATGCCCAGCTACCTGACCGACTTTCTCGGCCTGGACACGGTCTCGATGGGAACGGTGATGTCGGCGATCGGCTTTGGATCCGCCGCTGGCGCAGTGGTTCTCGCCTGGGCGTCAGACTTGGCTGGCCGCAGGACCGTCGTTCTCGCCTGCGCGCTCGGCGCCATGATCTCGCTGGTCGCCCTGTCCCGGGCGCCGGCGTCCGCGCCCCTGCTCTTCCTGGCGCTCTTCTGCGTCCACTTCTTCAACACCGCCGCCATCACCCTGACCGTCGGGCCCATCTGCGCCGAAAGCGTACCAGCTTCGCTCATGGCGACGGCGTCGGGCCTCATCGTCGCCACGGGCGAACTGGTGGGCGGCGGCCTGGGGCCGATCGTGGCCGGCCATCTCGCGACCCGCTTCGGCATTGAGCACCTTCTGTGGCTTCCGGTGGCTGCCATGGCCGTTGCCCTTCTTCTCGCGCTCGGTCTCCGCGACGGACGCATCACCAACGTCGAGGTTTCCCCATGAAGGGCAAAGTCGTCATCACCTGCGCGATCACCGGCGGCATCCATACGCCGACATTGTCGGAGGCGCTCCCCTACAAGCCGGCGGACCTCGCACGGCAGGCGATCGACGCCGCAGAGGCCGGCGCCGCGATCCTTCACATCCATGCGCGCAATCCCGACACGGGCGCGCCGACCGGAGACCCCGAGGTCTATCGGCAATTTCTCCCCATCATCAAGCAAGGCACCAACGCGGTCATCAATCTGACCACGGGCGGAAGTCCTGACATGTCGCCGGAGGATCGGTTGGCCGGCGCGCTGACATTTTCGCCCGAAATGTGCTCGCTCAATATGGGCAGCATGAACTTCGCGTTCCACGACATGGGGCGAAAGGTCGAGAAGTGGAAATTCGACTGGGAAGATCAGTATATTCTGGACAGCGAGAAGTTCATTTTTCGCAATACCTTTGCGGACATTCGTCGCAATTACGAACTTCTGTCAGATCACGGCACGCGCTTTGAGCACGAGTGTTATGACATCGGCCACCTCTACAATTTGGCCTATTTCGCGGACAAGGGGATCGCGAAGCCTCCGTTCTTCATCCAGTCGATCTTCGGGATCCTGGGCGGTATCGGCGGTGACCTCGACAACGTGATGTTCATGAAGCGGACGGCCGATCGCCTGTTCGGCGGCGATTTCGTGTGGTCCGTGCTGGGCGCCGGAAAGTACCAGATGCCTGTCTGTACGATGGCGGCCCAGCTCGGGGGCAATGTCCGCGTAGGCCTGGAGGACAGTCTGTTCATCGGCCGGGGCAAGCTCGCCTCCTCCAACGCCGAGCAGGTTCGAAAGGTCGTGCGCATCGTCGAAGAGATGGGTCTCGACATCGCCACACCCGACGAAGCCCGCGCAATCCTCTCGCTCAAGGGTGGCGATCAAACGCGGATCTGAGCATCCGAACACCTCAACAGGAGAGGCCCCCCGCATGACCTATGACTATGATCGCCTGCTCGATCCCACGCCAATGGGGCTGGAGACCGGCTTCGAGCGCCTACCCTCGGGTGTCATGCACATCGCCGTGCGGACCGACCTGCGGGGCTGCACCGGGGCCATGCTCCAGTGGTGGTTCGGCTCCCGACCGCAGACCCGCGAATATCGCTGGTGGCATCCGATCGACCACATCTCGTCAACCTGGCAGGGCGAGGCGACCGCGGGGGAAGCCATCGGACTGACCCATGTGGTGGAGGAATATCTAACGGATCTTCCCCCCATCAAACTCTTTATCCAGTTCCGCGATCCCAAAGAGGCGTTCGATGGGCAGAAGCTTGCAGCCGCCCGGGACTCCGGCGCGGTCTCCGGCTTGGTCTATGGGCACGTATCCCCGCAGGAATCGGCCCAGTTCACCGACAAGGGCGCTCTTGTGGGGACGCGCCTGGTCCATCTTTGCCGCGATACCGAGTGGGGAACGGTGCTGCGGAGCCGGTTCCTGTTCGGCTACGATCTGCCGGGCCTGGGATTGTCGCCCCAACAGGTCGTCGCCGCGGTGCCTGATACCCTCGGCCCCAACCTTGTGCGGCACTGCTATGACGAGTTCACCTTCCTCTCGCAGATGCTACCGGCGGTGCACCGCGCCGAAGCCCTCGACCCCAGCAATGTGCGTCGGCCGTGGTGAGGTGTCCTTCTCTGCTTGTCGGCTCACCGCCCTGAAGGCCGACCCGCCGTCACCGCCCGTCGTCCCGCGGAGATGTCGTGGACCATGCCGGCGTCTAGGACGGAGGGCCTCCGGGCCTGCCCGCCACCAAAAGCTCGCGGCCGCCCTATCCGCGGCTGAGAAGGCTGGCGGCTGAGGGTCCAGAAGCGCGGCTCCCCGACCCAGGGGCGGCAGCAAAATCCCTAGATCGGAAACCTAGACCGATCACCTCGGCGGTGCGCGCCAGAGACCTTCCTAAAACGAGATGACGAGGTGGCGCGGCCAGGCGGCGGCCAGTTGCCCTGTGATCGACGAAGACATCGTGCTCCATCCCAGCATGCAGACCCGGCGTGGTCAGGATCGGATGACTTGGCGATGGCCCCATGGCGCGCGCGGCTTGCCGGCGGATAACCCGTCCTAGGGCCCGCCCACCTCGCCGCCTTCAGCCGGCGGTCAAGACCAATGCCTGGCCTTGATCCGCGCCGACGGCCTGCCGGTCGAGCCGGTGAGGCCCGCCACTTTTGCGATGGCTCCCAGGTTCAGCCGGCTATGCTAAGGCTTGGAGTGAGGAGACAGGCCCATTGACGACCGCCGATCGCGTGCTTTCCGTGCTGCAGCTGTTCACCATGACCGAGCCTGACTGGACGGTCGAAGCCGCCGCCCTGCGCCTGCAAATCCCGACCAGCACGGCCTATCGCTACTTTCGCAGCCTGACCGAGGCGGGTCTGATCGTGAACTTCACGGCCGGCCGCTATGTCATCGGGCCAGCGATCATCGAGCTTGACCGCCAAGCCCGCCATTTCGATCCTCTGATCCGCGCGGCTCAGCCGAGCATGCGCGCGCTCACCGAAGGCCTGGAGACTTCTGGGGTCAGCCTGCTATGCCGAATTTATCGACGGACCGTGATCTGCGTCGATCAGGCCGGCCAGCCAGGCAAAGAGCTGACGATCAGTTATGAGCGCGGCCGACCCATGCCGCTTTTCCGGGGCGCAGCCTCGAAGGTGATCGCCGCCCATCTGAGCCCTCGCGCCATCCGGCCCTATTTCGAGGACGAGGCCGAGGCGGCGAGCGCCGCGGGAATGGGATCGGACTGGGAGACGTTCAAGGCCAAGGCGCGGGCGCTTCGCAAAGCCGAGGTCTGTGTGACGGCGGGCGAGTTGGACGAGGGTCTGCTGGGGATCTCCGCCCCGGTGTTCGGGCCCGACGGCGACATCCTGGCCAGCATCGGCGTGGTGCTGGTGCGCGCCGAGATTGACAGCGCCGCCCAGGCCGATTGGGTCGAGAAGGTCCGGCGCGCTGGCCGGACCGTGACCCAGACCCTCAGACAGCATGCCTCGCCGCCGCCGGTCTCAGATCCCGCGAGCGACCAGAATTCGCCGGCGAGACCGGCGACGGCGTAGCCGTCAACATCTGAAGGCGTTCGGCGAAGCCCAACGCCTCGTCTGGGCGGAACGCACCGGCGACGTAGCGGTCGGGCCGGATCAGCAGCACCCGTCCCTCGCACTGGCGGCCCAGGCTATCGACCTTGGCCTCCAGGCTCGTGACGCCCGGACAGCTGGCCGTATCGGGCCAGCGCCCGAGGCGGATCAATTTGGGCGATAGCCGTTCGATCGCCGGGATGGCGGCTAGGCCCGCCAGGACACGGGGCTCCACATTCACTCCGACGAGGGCGAAACCTTCACCCAACCAGGTGTCCAGAAGCTTTTGACGCCCCGCCTCGTCAACGACCATCGGCTGTGGCAGAAGGCGCCCGACCGGCGTCTCCTTGGCCGTTTGATCGTCGGGCACGACAAAGCCGGCGCTGAAGCGCGGCTTGGGCTTGTACTTCATCTGAGCAAAGTAGTCGCGGGCGGCGGGCCACAGGCTCAAGGCCGTGAAGGCCGCCTGTGTCGCCCGTCCATGCCACCGCGTCTTGGGCCCCATGATCCGCCCCATGCGCAAGGCCAGCTGGATCATCGCCCCGACGTGATCGCGTCGCTCGCGCTCATAGCTGGCCAACAGTCCCGGCTGCGCGCGGCCCAGCACGACCCAGGCCAGCTTCCAGGCCAGATTGTGCGCGTCGCGAATGCCGCTGTTCATGCCCTGGCCCGCAAACGGCGGCGTCAGATGGCAGGCGTCTCCGGCCAGGAAGACACGTCCGCGCGACCACCGCGGCGCCAATCGGGCGTGGAACGTGTAGACGGTCTTGCGCTTGATGAGGCTGTCAGGATGGGCGCCGTAGTCGTGCAGAAGCTTTTGTATCCTGGCTGGATCCAAGACCTGCTCGCTCGTCTCGCCCGGAAGCAACTTGAACTCATAGCGCCGGGTCAAGTCGGGTCCTGGCAGGGCGATGCAAGGGCGGCGGACATCGCAATAGACCTGCGTCTCGCGGCTTTCGCACGGCGACTGTTCGAGATCGACGATCAGCCACTTCTCGGCGAACGTTTCCCCCTCCAACTGCAACCCAAGATTTCCACGCACCAGGCTGCTGGCCCCGTCGGCCCCGACGAGAAAGTCGGCGGTGACCTCGCAGACGTCGCCCCCCGCGGACCGCAATTTGAGAACGACCCCCGTCTGGTCTTGAGAGAAGTCTTCCAAAGCCGTGTCGAACCGGGTCTCGACGTGCTCGAAGCGCGCCAGGCCCGCGCGCAACTGCGCCTCCAGGGTCGGCTGACGGAAAGCGTTGCGCCGTGGATATCCGTAGGGACTGCCCGTGGGATTGACCTTCAAGAAGCAGCGGCCGCCCGGCGTTCGGTACTCCGAGCCGTAGCCAGGAACCACCGTGGGCAGGATGGTGTCGATCAGTCCTGCCGCCTGCATGGTCCGCAAGGACTCATCATCAATGGACACCGCCCGCGGTTCAGCGACGGTGCTGGCGTTGCGCTCGACGACGAGGGCGCGCACGCCATAGACGCCCAGCAAATTGGCGATGGTCAGCCCGGTAGGACCCGCGCCGACGATAACGACCGGATAGTGCTCGCGCCGGTCCGGTCGGCCCTTGGCGCGAGAGCGGCTCGCCTCGGCCATTCTAGGCTTCTTTCGCCACGGTATTGACCAGACGGCCCACGCTCGAGATGTCCACCTCGACCGTGTCCCCCGCCTTCATCCAGACCGGCGGCTGGCGCTTGGCGCCGACCCCGCCCGGCGTGCCGCTCAGGATCACGTCGCCAGGCGAGAGCGTCGTAAAGGTCGACAGGTAGGCGATGATGCGCGGGATCGGAAACAGCATGTCCGAGACCGGCTGGCTCTGCATCACTTCGCCGTTGAGGCGCGTGGTCACGGTCACCGCGCCCAGATCCTCGATCTCGTCGGGGGTCACCATCCAGGGCCCAAGGGCGCAGGTGTCGGGAAAATTCTTGCCCGGCGTGAATTGCTGGGTGTGCCATTGCCAGTCGCGTACCGAGGCGTCGTTCGCGGGCGCGAAACCGGCCACGTGATCCATCGCGACCTGCTCGGCGATCCGGCGACCGCCGCGACCGATGATCACCGCCAGTTCGCCCTCGTAGTCGAGATTGTCGGACTCAAGCGGGCAGATGATCGGCGCGGCGTGGCCCGTGAGCGTGTCGGCGAACCGCAGGAAGATCGAGGGATGTCCGACCTTGTCCCGGCCGGTCTCTTGACGATGGCTTTCATAGTTGTGGCCCACGCAGAAGATCTTTCTGGGCCGCGACAGGACAGGGCGGAACCGCACCTGCGACAGGGCCAGAATTGGCGCCTGGGAGACCGCCGCCTCGATCTGCCCGATCGCGCCAGCCGCCAGGACGGCTTCCAAATCGGGAAAGGCGTCGCCGAGGACCGCCCCGACATCAATGACCCGCTCGTCTTGGACAAGGCCCCATGAGGCCGCGCCCGCGACGTCGTAGCTCGCGATTTTCATTTCTCATTCTCCGAAAAGTTCAATCGGGCCCTAGCTGCGCAGCAGCCCTTGGCCCCAGCTGTTGAGCGTGCGCTGTTCGTGCGGCCAGGAACCGACCGGTCGATCGGTGGAGACGGTTTCCAGTTCGGCCGAGATCTCGACCCAGTTTCCGTCGGCGTCGTGAACGAACATGAAGAGATTGTTGCCCGGACCATGCCGCCCAGGTCCCCACGCGAGCGGGATGTGCTGTCTCGCCATATGGTCACCCCAATCGCGGATCAGCCCCCAGTCGCCGGCCTCGTAGCAATGGTGGTCCAGACGGCTCTCGGCGGCCTGGAAGACCGCCAGGCTGTGATGTTCCGCGCTGGAGCGCAGGAACGAGGTGCGAACCCCGCCAGCCTCGTCAACGACGACGTCTGACAGGGTGAACCCAAAAACCGTCTCGTAGAACCGCGACAGGACCGCCGCCCGCGGGCTCGCCAACACCACGTGCTGCAGTCGCGCCGGTCGTTGCGCGTCGCCGTCGAAGAGCGTCTCGGCGTCGCTCTGCGCTGCAAGGCCGAAAACGAAGCGGTTGCCGTCAGGATCGCACAGGCTGATCGCCTCAGGGCCGAAGAACGGACTGGGCGAGGGCTCGATCGAGACGTGCGCGCCACGAGCCCGCTCTTGCAAAGCGTCCAGCTCGCTCGCGGTTTCGACCGCGTAGGCGGCGAAGGCGAGACCCTTGTCCGCTCCGCGCTTGAAGATCAGGCGTCTTTGCCGCGCCGACCCAAGATAGCCCTCGCCATCGGGCTCCACCCGAAGGCCCAGCGCGCGACCATAGAAATCGGCCAAGGCGCCCGGATTCGAAGAGGTCAGGGCCAAGTGATGCAGGGTTGCGCGGATGGAAACGACGGAAGCTTCGGACATCGGGTGACCTCGAATTCGATAGAGAGCCGGCGAGTGGACGATCCTCGCGCCTGCGCCATGGCCGTGGGGCCCGTTCGTCGAGCGGGATCCCGGCGGCGGAACGCTGAAGCGGCGCGAACGCGCTGGATCGCTCAACGGAAGACCCCCTCCCAAAGCGATGCGCGTTCGCGCCACGACCGGGAGGCCCTCAAGGCCCTACCCAGCGCCGAGACTATCAGCGACATAATTTTTATATTATGAGAATTACGTCGTCAATTGGCTCCATCCCCGATGAGAGGGATTCCGTGACGGCGAGACTGGAGAGGGAAAACCATGATCAGGAAGCGCGAGCGCGCCGGCCGTGCGGATGAGATCGAGACACAGCGTCGAAAGATCCTGAACGCGGCCAGGGCGTGCGCTCGTCGCTCAGGATTCCACGCCGCTAGCGTGGCGCAGATCGCCGAAGTCGCCGGCCTGAGCGTTGGCCTGATTTACCGGTATTTCGATAGCAAGGAGGCGATCATCGCCGCCATTGCCGCCGAACGATGGCCTTGCGCGGACATGATCGCCGCCTGCCTGCGCGCGCCTTTGATCGACGTCGAGCCAAACAACGACGCGGACCCGGCCCGACAACTGGACGAGTGTTTTGCCCCCGACGCCGCGCTCAGCTTGGAAATCCTGGCCGAGGCGGCCCGCAATCCCAGGGTCGCCGTGATTGTTCGACAGGCACGCGCCGCGGAGATCGCTCACACCGTCAGGCTGCTCAAGGACTTCGGCGGGGCCGAACGAACATGCGCCGATATCGAGAGCCGCGCTGAACTGCTGCATTTGCTGGTCGAGGGCATGCAGGTCTGGGCCGTCCGCGCGCCGAACGACTTGAACCTCGTCCGCGAACGCGTCAGGGAGCTCATTAGCCAGATCGCCGCCTAGGCCCTGGTTTGGCGCCATCATGGCCCGCGCCCAAAGGCCGTAGGCTGTAGGGCGTCGTCCTCGGGAGCGCCCCGTTTTCCCGAAACCCGCACGAGAGCGGGTCGACAGCGCCACGCGCCAGCGCTTGACAGAGCCCGACGCCCTTATAAATAAGATTACGTATTTTGACGGCTAGAACCGTCGCTCGCAACACAGGGTCGACAGATGAACAACATGTTTTTGGCTGGGCCGTTCAAGTCCCAGCAACAGGAAAGTCGGCTCGACAATCTGCCCGTCCACGGCGCGATTCCCGCCGATCTTCGCGGTACGCTGTTTCGCGTGGGCTCGAACCCCTTCTTCGAACCGAAGTATCCGGACAAATATCACTGGTTCGACGGCGATGGCATGGTCCACGCCATCACCATCGAGGACGACGCGGTGTCGATCGCCAATCGCTACGTCGCCACGGAGGGCCTCAAGGCCGAGCAACAGGTCGGACGTTCTCTTTATGGGAGCTTCATGCACGGCGGCGAACCGCTGGTCATGGACGGCTCGCAACCCTTCCTGAAGAACCCGGCCAACACCAATGTGCTGCGGATGGGCGATAATGTCCTGGTCTTTTGCGAGGGCCAAGTTCCCCATCGCCTCGATCCGAAGACGCTGGACACCACGGGCATGTTCGACTTCGGCGGCATCGAGGGCCCGGTCACCGCGCACTTCAAGATCCGCCCGGACGGTGAGTTCGTGTTCTTCGGCGCGATGGGTCCGATGGTGAACTTCTATCGCGCCACGGCCGATGGAAAGTTGTTCGCCCAACACACCTTCCAGCAGGACGCCCCCTCGTTCCTCCATGACTTCACCATCACGGATAAATACGCGATCTTCATCTCGTCGCCGGCGCTCGCCAGCATCGAATATGTGATCGAAGGCAAGCCCAGCACGATCTGGGATCCCAGCGTGACTACGAAATTCGGCCTGCTGGAAATCGAGACGGGCGAGATGCGCTGGTACGACGCCACCCATCCCTTCGCCCCGACCCATTTCGTCAATTCTTTCGAGGAGGATGGAAAGGTGGTGATCGACGTCAGTTGCGCACCCGACTTCGGCGCGCGGATCGGCGAGCGTAATCCCTTCAGCGTCGCGACCCCTTGGCGCTGGACGATCAACCCTGCCGATGGCGCGGTCGAAGGCGTGCAGATCTCGCCGATCAACTCCGAGTTCGCCCGGTTCGACGAGCGTCTGACCGGCAAGCCGTATCAGTACGGCTACTATGCGGCCACCAAGACGGGCGAGTTTTGCGAGGACTTCTTGTTTGACCACCTCGTCAAGATCGACTCGTCGACCGGCGAGGCGGTGTTCAACAGCGGAGCCGACGATCTGACCAGCCCGGGCGAGGCGGTGTTCGTGCCAAGGGCCGGCAGCCTAGGCGAGGATGACGGCTACATCCTCAGCATCTGGTGGAACTCCGAGAAGGATCAAAGCGAGCTGCTGATTTCGGACGCCAGAAACTTCGATGCCGCCCCTCTGGCGCGCATCGAACTGGGCCAGCGGGTGCCGCTGGGCTTCCACGGCAATTGGTGGCCGGCCCAGTAGTCAGGCGGCCAGGACGGCGGGGCGATCCCCGCCGTCCGCCAGGGCCAAGCCCCTCCAGCCTAGCGACCGGTCGGCGTCAGCCCAGATTGTAGCTGTTTCGAACGCCCAGGAGCTTGCTTAGCAAATGGAGCAGCGTCAGACGCTCCGCCTCATCGAGGGGCGCTAGGATGGCGCCTTGGATCGACTCGAGCTTTCCCAGTTGCGCCCCGATGATCGTCTCGCCAGTAGGTGTCGCCTTGACGAGCCAGCCACGCCGCGACCGGTCGCTCCGGGCGCGGCCGATCAGGCCCAGGGTTTCCAGCTTGGCCACGACGACGCCGGTCGTCGCCCGATCATAACCCACGACCTGAGCCAATTCCGCCTGCTCCATCTCCGGGATCAGGACGGCGGCCGAAAGCACCACGAACTGCGCCCGCGTGAGTTTGGGCTTGTCGCCGTGCACCTCATATTCCTGGGTTATGCGCTGCTCCAGGCGGCGTGTGAGATAGCCCAGGGCGTTGTAGATCGGCATCATATGCCTGCGAACCACGTCCTCGCGGGGCGGCCTAGTGGTTTCGGCCGGCTTGTCACCCCGCCGCTTCGGTCCCGCGCCGCTCTTCTCTTCCAAGTCGCCATACCCTCTTCTATCCAACCGCGATTTTAGGCCGCCTGCTCATACGCGTGCAACCTGACCGCCTCCCGCATGCGCCGCAGATGACGCCGCTCCGACTGCGCGTCAGTCGAAGCGCGGGACGCTCCTACAAGAAAGGACTTCGCCCCGGCCCTCGCCGCCCCAACGGCGACTTGCACGACCCTAGGGCTCGCCGCTAAATAAGAGAACATATTCTTAGTCGCCGATAGAGGGAATATCGCCGATCGGTCCGCTTGAAGCGCGCCCGGCGCGTCCTGGCGGCGGGTTTGTGATGACAAGACTGGTGGCAAGGCAGCTCAGCTCACGCATGCCGTCCGACCGTCCAAGAAGGGGAACCATGGAAAACGCGATCTTGAAGGAGTCCCGGCCCGGGCGCGCCCACGTCTTTCACGGCTGGAGAATGGTCGCAGCCTTCTGGCTGGTGTCGTTCGTCAACCTTGGGTTCACGACCTACGGATCGGGGATCCTCAACACGGCCATGGCCGAGGCGCTCGGCTTCGACGCCCGCCAACTGGGATTGTTCTTCTCGATCTTCCTGCTGATGCTGGGACTGCCCAGCCCCCTGGTCGGGCTCGTCATCGCACGCTTTGGTCTGCGCGCCGCCATCGCGACCGGCTCCATCATGGTCGTGGCGGCCGCCACGGCCCTGGCGACGGTCGTCAGGAGCGCGCCAGCGGCCGCCCTCGCCTTTGGCCTAGTGATGGGCGCGGGCGTGGCGTTTTCCGGCGCCATACCCGGGCAGGTCGGCGTCGGCCGATGGTTCGTTCGCCGTCGCGCCTTGGCGCTTTCGATCATGCTGTCGGCCAACGGCGTCGGCGGCCTGGTGTCCGCGCCGCTGCTCAATCACGCCGCGGCGACCGGCGGCTGGCGCAGCGGCTGGGCGATCATCGCGGTGCTGAGCGCGCTGGTCGCCACAGTGGCCGTTCTGGTCATCCGCGACTCCCCCGACGCGGTGGGCCAGGTCCCCGATGGCCCAGCCCTTGATGTGCGAAAGGCTCCACGGGTCCACGTCTCAAGCGCTTCGTTCACCGCGCGGCAAGCCACGCGCACCCGCACTTTCTGGCTGCTGGCCGGCGCATCGATCGCCAATTGCGTGGCGCTGTCATTGGCGCTGTCGCACGGGGTGGCCAACCTTCGCAGCCTTGGCCATGCACCACGAGAGGCCGCATTGGCCGTGTCCCTGCTTTCAGGCGCCACCCTGGTCGGCAAGATGGCCCTGGGCGCGCTTGGCGACCGGATTGAACCGCGCCGGATTTGGATGCTGAGCAGCCTGCTGACCGCGCTCGGCCTGGCCAGCGCGCCTTTCGCCGCGTCCCTCCCGGGCCTGATCGCCTATGCCGGGCTTTTCGGGATTGGATTTGGCGGCGCCCTGGTCATGCAAGGCGCCACCTTGATGAACGACTTCGGCGTCAAGCCCTTTCCGGCGCTGATCTCGCTGGTTCTATTCCTACAAACCCTGGTCGGAGCGATCGTCCCGCTCGGCGCTGGCTATCTGTACGGCATGTTCGGCGGCTATGGGCCGGTCTTCCTGGGCGCCGCCGCGATCGCGGCCCTGGCCGTTCCCGCCCTAGCCTTCGCCACGCCGCCAATCGCCCCGAGCGAGACGTGAGCCCACGACCGTGACGTGCGTCCAATCAGGTCCCTGCCGGGCGGCGGCAGGATACTCCGCGGGGAACCAGGCGCCCGGGCCCATCTAGGGCGTCAACAAGGCCTGCAGAAAATTGTCGGGAAGCTGACGGGGTCGATCCTCATGGCGCTTGGGCGCCGCGACCGATCGTGGCGGTTCGGCCGCCGCCGCAAATCTGCAAGGCGCGGCGACGGCCCCCTGGGCGCTGGGGCGCGGCGGAGGCCTTCCGGCAAGGCCGGGCAGCTCAATCGCGCTCTATCCGCATTGAAGTCCGGGGCCGCATGGCCTGAAAAGGCCATGGCCAGGCGGCGGACGGAACCCCAATGAGCGGACCGGCCCTTGCGGGCCGGTCCGCTCATTGGATCACCAAGCTTCGGACGTGCTGATCAGCTTGATTTTCTCGATCGGGTAGACGTCGTCGAACTGCACCGCCTTCCACTTGAAATCGACGGGGTGGGCCGTCTCGGCGAAGGTCAGGGCCAGATCGAAGAGGGCTTGTTCCGCCGGCGGCATGTTGTCCAGCGGGAAGGTGTTCAGGTGCGCGATGACGGCGTCCATGCGGGGCATCATGGTGTTGTAGAACACCCGAAGCTTCTCGATGCCCGCGTCGAGCATCTGGTTATACCGCGCCGTCTGGCCACGTCGGGCCCACTCAGCCACCAGCGGCTGCAGGTCGCTGAACGCCTCGGGAAGGGCTTGGGTGGTCATCAGGCTTGCTCCAGCATGGCGTTGATCAGCGCATATCGCTTCTGCAGGACGAATTCCTGGCGCGACACATAGAGGTTTTCGACCGCGCCGGATTCCAGGCCGGCCTGGACCTCTTCCAGCGCCGCGAGATCCTCGCGCATGACGCTGACGAGAAGGCCGCGCATATAGGCCTGTGCGAGGCGGTCGCCGGCGTGACGGGCCTTCTTGGCGTAGTTGTCGGAAACCAGGCGCGTGCGATCCTTGGAGATGGGCCAGATGGTCAGCACGGTGACCCAGTGCGGACCGTTCAAAATCGCCATGCTGGGGAAGAGCCAGACGACGTCGAAGAACCACGGCTGGCTTCGCGTGTGGTTCACCCCTGGCGGCAGCGACGACAGGTCGGTTTCAACGGCCGGAGACAGTTTGCGGCCCTGGGCGTAGAGCAGACGCTCGGCGGGGGGGCCTTTGTAGTCCGGATTGGCCGCGTTGCTGGACCGGACATGCTTTTCATAGATGTCCACCGCCGGCTGGTGGCGCATGGGATTGTCCTTGCCGGCGAGCTCCGGCTGAGTGTTCCGGTGCAGGAAGACGGTGTGATAGCCTTCCGAGAACCCGTCCATGGCGAAGTTCCAGTTGGCGTCGACGTCGGAGACGATGGTGCCGATCTTCTCCATCTCCGAGTAGTAGTTGTCGAAACCCTCGGAAAGCTCGCCCAGCCATTCGCGCAGCGGCTGGGGCTCCTCGTCGTCGAAATTGACGAAGATCAGGTTTGACCAGACCTCGCTGCGAACCGGCACCAGACCCAGCGCGTCCTTGTCGAGATTGGCGAAGGCGCGCTCGTCGGGCACCACCAGCAGGCCGCCGTCCTGGCCATAGCTCCAACCGTGGAACCAGCAGGTCAGTCGCGAGCCTTGGCCCGACCCGAAACCGCACTTGGTGCTGACGACCTTCTTGCCGCGGTGGCGACAGACATTGTGGAATGCGCGAACCACGCCCTCCTTGTTGCGCGTCATCACCACCGAAGTCTTGAAGGTGGGGACGTCGTAGGCGATGTACCCATCGATGGGGATGTCGTTGACATTGGCGAGCATAAACCAGGTCTTGCGGAAAATCTTGTCGATGACCTGGTCGTGGTATTCCTGGCTGAGCTTGTCGGGAACCGAGATGATGTCCTTCAGGCCGCCAATGCCGCCGGAAAACTTTGTCTGGGGTTCTGTCATGATTGAAAATTCTCTGAAGGCGGGCGCTGAGCGCTCGCAAGGCTGACGGAGTAGTCCGGCGATCGAGGCGAGAGGGCGTCGACGCGAGCGGATCAGGCAGAGGGTTCGAAGTTCACCACCCGCGCGTCCGGTCCCATCCGGCGATCGCCGATCGCGGGTTCGGGCAGGCCCAACTCGGCGATGGTCTTGCGATAGAGCGCGACCCAATCGTCGGTATCGCCGCCCCGCACGCCGCCGGCGAACGCGCCCAGATAGAGTTCAGGCTTGTCGACGATTTCGGGCGGTTCGCCGGCTTCCATCTTGGTCACCGCCTCAATGAGGCGGCGTCGCACCGTGGCGATCATCAGGTCGGCCGGGCTGAGGGTTTCAAAGGTCCGGTCAACGATGGGGCCCATGCTCTCGGTAATCGCCTTGTCCTGCACCTGGACACCCTCGATCCCGGTGAAGCTTTCGTGCCGCTGCACGTCGCGATCCATAAAGAAGTCGTTCGACAGCGCCGGCGAGATGTTCCAGCGGCCGTACCAGTCGGTCGTATTGGGCGTGAGGAAATCGCGCGAGCGTTTACGCACGCCGGGCAACTGGGCCAGTTTCTTGGCGAAGAACTGAGGCTGACCGGAGGGGTCGAAGCCGCCGGGCAGCATGAACTGGATGTTCATGCTGTGCTCGTCGTCGATGGGCAGCCAAAAGCGTACCACCGGATGTTCGCGGTGCATCTCGTCTTGACCCGGCATGGTCCAGGTCGGGAAGAGCTGCTGGGAGTAGTGCCAATAGTTGGGCGCATTGCCGTGGGGCCGGACATGACCCTCCATGACGCCCCAGCCGGTGTCGACCACATTATCGCGCACGCGCGCATCGGTGGTGATCCACTCGCCGACGAAGTCGCCTTTCACCTGTTCGACGCTGTGCTTGCCATGGTGCAGGAAGCTCAGGTGCGAAGGATCGATATCGCCTTCCAGCGCCTGCAGCCAGTTGCAGTCGCGAGCGGTCATGTCGATGATCAGTTCATGAGGCTCGTCGTTGACGATGCCGATCTGCGGCAGCGGCGGCGGGGTTTCGCGCGGGCCCATATAGAGCCAGATCATCCCGTTACGCTCGCGCGCCTTGTAGGCCTTGGCCTTGACTCGCTTGGAAAAGTCCTGGCTCGGCAGCACATTGGGCATTTCGGTGCAGTTGCCCTCAACGTCGAACTTCCAGCCGTGGTAGCTGCAGCGCAGGCCGCCCTCTTCGTTGAGCCCGAAGAACAGGGACGCGCATCGGTGCGGACAACGGTGGTCCAGCACGCCGACCGCGCCGCTGGTGTCGCGGAAGGCGATGAGTTTCTCGCCCAGCACCATGAGGCGGAGCGGTGCGCCGTCGGCCTCGACTTCGCTGGCCTTGGCGACCGGAAGCCAAAACTGCCGCATGAAATCGCCCATCGGCGTTCCTGCGCTCACCTTGGTTAGTACATCTACGCCGTGCGCCATGGGGCTCCCCTCTCCGTTCTCTCGTTCTTCGACCTGATCGGTCTTTATAAATATGTACTCGTATTATCACAAGAGCGATCGGTGATGGAAGCCGCCGACCGCTGCGCCGCTAACCGCGGACCTGCATCCGGGTCGGCAGGCTGTTGAGTTCCTCGGCCGCCCCGTCGGTAATGAGGACGGTGCCGCCAATGTTGACGCGGCAGGACCCGCGGCAGGCATTGGGTTCGAAGGCCAGCACCATGTTCGGCTCGAGCGTGACGTCGTTGAGCGCCGGCAGGGTGCGCGCCCCCGACATGCGGTCGAAGAACGGCGAGCGTTCGATGTTGATGCCTATGCGGCTGGCCACGACGATGGGCGTCACGCTGTGGACGAGCGGCGTCACGGTCCATTGATCCGGATCCGCCAGGACGGGCGTCTCCATCTGCGAGGCCAGCGCCTGGAAGGCGACGCCGGCGCGCGCGTGCTGCAGACCGATGTCATAGGAGGCGCGCGCGACGCTGGCCAACTCGTGGACGATCACGGGCACGGGCTCCAGGGCGACCGACATCTGCATCTGCGTCTCCATCCCGCCGTAGCAGGGGAAGATCTCGGCCTGGACGAGGTCGCCTTCGCGGATCACCCGCGATTCACCGCCAGCGTAATTCCAGTAGGGCGGGGCCCATCCGACGTCGTCGGCGCCGACGCTGATGATCAGTTGCGGCGGCACCGAGACGGCGCCGCCACGGAAGATGACGTCCATGATGGCGGCGTAGACGTCACTTTCGCGCACACCTGGCCGAACCGTCTCGAACATGGCCTCGCACGCCTCTTCGCCCAGCCGCGCGCCATAGCGGACCAGGGCGATTTCCTCGTCGCTCTTGGCCAGCATCATCATCGAAAAGGCCAGCGAGATGTCGACGAACTCAGCCTTGGGGAGCCCGGTCAGAACCGCCTCCCACGTCCGATAGGGAATTATGCCGTGCATTTCGCCCGGCGCCTTGCTGTCCAGGCCAACCACGCCGATCCGTCCCGCGGCCAGGCCCCGTTCGGTCAGGATGGAGATCAGCAAGGGTCCGGTAGGACCCACGCGCAGATCCTGGATCCAAAACTGGGTGTCGCTCATGTTCGACGCGAACCGTCGCGTCAGGCGATGGTGGGTCCAGGACACATAGACGGGATCAGCGTCGCGGAAGAAGGCCACCACGCCCTCGATCGACTCGTTGGAAAGATAGCCTTCGTATCGCTCGCGACCGCGCTGGCCGAAGACGAGGACCGCGTCCAAGCCATTTTCGTCCAGCAATCGTCGTGTGCGGTCAAAGCGCCGTTCGCGCTCAGCGAGCGAAAGCAAAGGACCGATGTTCCCGGAGGTCGGCTTCGATGACATTTGTTAAACTCCCGCCTGGTGGACGCGCCTGGCCGGCAGCGCCCCGCTTAGAAACTCGGCGATGTCCGCCACACAGCGCTGTGCGGCCGGTAGCATCCGCGAGTAGTTGAAGAAGAGATGCGTCGCCCCGAGGTAGGTGCGATGGGTGACCGGGACACAGGCGACCCCGAGGCTTTCGGCCAGCTGCCGCGCCCCGCTCGCAAAGACGTCGATTTCGGCCGAGGCGATGAACAGCGGCGCCAACAAGCGCGGATCGGCCTGCAGCAGGTCTGCGCGCGGATCCCGGGGATCGGGCCAGTCGGCCATATAGTCCCGCCAAGTCTCCACCGTGGCCTGGCGCGTGGGGAACCAGGGCCCATCGCCGAACACCCCCATCGATTCTGTGTCGCTGGCGCCGTTGACGACGGGCGAGATCAGCACGCCGGCCCGGAGAAAGTCGGCCCCGCCGCTCCCCGCCGCGACCGCCGCGCCGGCGCTTATGCTCGCCCCGGCCGAGGTCCCGCCCCAGGCGATCCGATCGCCGTCGAAGCCGAGCTCTGGGCCAAGTCCGACGAGTCGATGATAGGCGTCAGCGACCTGGTCGACGGCCTTGGGGAACGCCGCCTGCGGAAGGTGCGGATAGTTCAGCGATAGAACGGCGCCGCCCCATAGGGCTGCGATCTCCCGCAATTGCCGCGCATTGCTCTCGACGCCGCCGAACCTGAATCCGCCGCCATGGAGGTACACCCAAAGCGGCCGATCGGTCGCGCCATCGGGTCGATAGAGCCGGCCCACCAGCGGTCCGGAGGCGGTTTCGACCACGATGTCGGCTTCGCTGACGCTTGCGGGCCCGCCCTCGTTCCACCAGGCGCCCGCACGCCTCAGGTAGTCGCCTAGCACGGCGATGTCCGCGGGCGGCGGACCGAGTTGTTCGCCGATTTCGCGAACGCGCTGCATAACAGCGATCATCTCCGGGCTTGGCTCCGCCTGCGTCACACCGTCCTCCCAAATTTATTTTGTTGCTTCATAATAAGAGTTCTTATTTATCTCCGACGCAAGCGCAAAGCGCCGCGAAAGACGCGGATCCCCGTGTCCTACTGAGAGCCGCTCGTCCGCGAACTGACGGCGCCAACATCGTGCATTGGGCCGGTTGGCGCCGTCCCGCTGGCGGACCGGCGACCTCTCGGGCCGCGGGTGACGCTGTCGCGATCAAGACGGTGGTGATGGAAATGAACGCCCAGACGATAACGACCCTCGCGGCCCGCGTGGCCCGCGTCACGCCCGACGGGGAAAGGGTTCGCGTCTTCGTCCTGGAAGCTCTGGATGGACACGCCCTGCCGCCCTACGAGGCCGGCGCCCACATCGATGTGCATGTCGCCGATCTGGTGCGCCAGTACTCGCTGTGCGGGCCAGGCGAACAGCCGGGTTACGAGATCGCCGTCCTGCTGACCCCGGACTCGCGAGGCGGATCGATGGCGATGCATGCGCTATCGGTGGGCGACGTTCTCCAGATCTCGCCTCCGCGTAACCTGTTTCCGCTCCAGCCCGCCGCGCACACCATCCTGGTGGCCGGGGGCATCGGGATCACGCCGATCCTGGCCATGGCCGAGACCCTGTGGCGCGATCAACAGGCCTTCGAACTGCACTATTGCGCGCGCAGCCGCGAGGCCGCCGCGTTCCTGGACCGTCTATCCGCCGCGCCATGGGCGGCCAGGGTGCGCACGCACTTCGACGACGGGCCGGCCGACCAGCGGTTCGACGCCAGGGACGTCCTGGCCACGAACGCGCCGAACCGCCATCTCTACGTCTGTGGGCCGGCGGGTATGATCGAGGCGGTGCTCGCCACCGCGCGCGATCTGGCATGGCCCAGCCACGCCCTGCACTGGGAAGCCTTCGCGCCGCCCTCCCCGCCAGCGATCGACGGCGGAGCGTTCGAGGTCGAGATCAAGAGCAGCGGCCAGGTCGTTATCGTGGGCGAGGAGGAAACCATCGTCGAGGCCTTAGAGCGACAGGGCGTGGCGATTGAGGTCTCGTGCGGCCAGGGTATCTGCGGCGCTTGCCTGACGCGCGTGCTGTCCGGCGCCCCGGACCACCGCGACTTCATCCTGACCGAAGAGGAACGTAGTCAGTTCATGACGCCCTGCTGTTCACGCGCGCTCGGCGGCAGGCTCGTCCTTGACCTCTGACCCAGCAGCCGTGGCCTGAGAGCATGGTTTCGGCCCGCGCCAACCGGCGCGGGCTCCAACGGTCATCAATGTGGCCTGCCGATCGGCCGATGGCGACGGCGGTTAGGCCGGCTTCATTCAGCGGGGTCGGCGACCTGCGCGCCCAAAGCGGGACGTCTGCCGCGCAGATAAAAGACGCCTGCGCAGGCCGCCGCCGTCGCCGCCAAAAGGGCCAACACCGTCATGGCGCCGCTCAGGCCCGACAACATCATCGCCAGGCCGGTGACGACAAGGGCGCAGACGAACTGGCCTAGGGAATTGGCGCACTGCACCAGCCCCGTACCGAAACCGCGGAACTCGAAGGAGAACAGTTTAAGCGCGGCGGCGAGCACGGCGGGAAGCGCCAGGCCCGCGCCAATCTGGGTCACGAAGCAGGCCGCGATCGTCCAGGGCAAATTCGACGCGAAGGCGATGCTAAGGAACCCCGCCGCCATGACGGCATAGCCAAGGGTCAGGACGAGCGGGATGCCAAGCCGCGAAAGCGTCTTGAACAGCCCAGCGCCAACACCGATGCCGACCGCCATGGCGGCCATCGACAAGCCAATGATCTTGGGGTCGCTGACGCCGATGGCGGACATTACAAAAGCCATCTCGACGGGAAGCACGCAGAAGAACATGGAGGTCACCAGCATCAGACCGCAGGCGGCGAAGGTTGGCTTCCAAGGGAACACTTGCAGAGAGGCGGGCTTATCTTTGCGAACGTAACGTTCAGAGGCGCGCGGTTCGCGAACCACGAAGACGACCAAGGCTAAGAGCGGCAAGGCGAGCAAATAGACCAAAACCGCGTGGCGCCAACCCAACGCGCCCAGCCCGCCCGCAGCTACGGCGACCACGACCGCCGCGCTGGCGGCGACCACCACCTGAGACGCCAGCATCTTTTCGCGCGCGGCGCCTTCGAACTCATCGCCGATCAGTGTGGTCGAGGAGATCGCAAGCCCGGCTTCTGCGACGCCGACCAGGAAACGGCTCGCTAAGATCGCCCCCAGGCTCTTGAGGAAGAACGGAGCGGCGCCGGCCAAGCCGAACAGCAGAAGAGAACCCATCAAAAGACGTTTGCGACCGAAACGGTCCGCGATCATCCCTGCCGCCCCCGAGAACAGCGCGATGCAGACGGCGGGCAGGGTCAGAACCATAGGCACCAGCCAATTGGCGCCGGGGTTGGTCGCGAATTCCTTATGAATCTCCGCGAGGATCGGGCCGAACGCCGACGGCCCCATGCCCAGCATCGCCATCGGGGCCAGCAGGGTGGCGCTTTTGAGGAAGGTCGATCGGGAGGATGGACCCGCCGTGACTGTCGTGGAGATCTTCAAAGGTTTGCTCCCTGCGCAGAGCGAGAACAGCCGCCCTGACCATTATGCGACACCTATGCCTCACGCCGTTTGCGCGTATTAAGGACAAGGTCGGTCGTCGTTATAAAGACGTGTACTTATTATCGCATTTTGCCGCAAAGACCATGAACAATCTGATGCGCGAAGTTCGCGGCTGTCGGGGCCGCCGACCACGACAGACATGTTGGCGCCAAGCGCGTCCAAAGCGCGCGACGGTTCAAGCCACGGCAAGGCGACGCGTCCGGGGCCGATGGCGACGCGCTGTGGCGCGCGGCCCTAAAGCACCACGTCAGAGAGGTTGAAGCGCTCGACCGCGCTCTGTTCACGTGCGAGCACGCGGCCAAAGGCCGGCCGCGCACGAACCCGCTCTGCATGGTCCAAAAGTCGCGGAAAGCGGTCCAACGGAAAGCCGCTTTTCTGCGCGGTGCTGTAGGCCCAGTAGAGATAGGTGTCGACGATCGACCAGGTCTTGCCAAACCACCACCCCTCGCCCACGCGATCGGCGATGTTCCCGCACTCGACGAGCAGCTTGTTGACGCCGTCCTCGACCACGCCTTCGGTCGCCCCCGTTGTCCATTTCATGGGCATGCGCACTTGCCTCACCGCGGGATGCAGCGTCGCCGAGCACCACACCAGGTCACTTAGGGCCTGGTGGGCCCTGACGGGATCCGAGGTGGCGGGAAGCAGCCCGGCTTGGGGATGAAGGGCGTGCAGCGCCCACAAGATCGCGGCGGTCTCGGTCATGAGTTCGCCGTCGAAGAGCACGGCGGGCACCTTGCCCTTGGGATTGATCGCCAAATAGTTGGGTGACTTTTGCGCCCCAGCGCGGATGTTGACGCAGATGTCTTCATACGCCACGCCCGTCTCTTCCAGGGCGCTCATGGTCACCCGTGAACAGGCGGCTGGAAAATGATAGATGACAATGTTCATGGGTCCGATCCCGTGGGCGCCGTCGGCGCAGATCTAGGGTCCAGGCGCGCAGCGTGCGGCGGTGGCCGCGCTGGAGCTTCCGGACGGTGAGCCTGGTGCGCGGGTTCTGGTCTTGATCGGCCGCAACGTTCAGCCTGACGCTCCCGCTGGACAGTGCGTTTCCAAGCGCTCGTCGGTCACCGGATTGACCAGCCGGCCGACGCCTTCGACGCTGACATGACGGGTTGGCGAGCGCCTCGACCGCGATCTCGCTCGTATGGTCGCGATAGTTCATGCACACGCAGAGGATTTTCCGCAGCGGGTCGCAAGGCGCCGCCAGCCTCACGTCGCGCCGGGCCAGGGTGCGACCGCAGGATCGAGCCATGTGTTCCAGTTCGTCGGGCGTGGAGGTGAAGCTCGCCGTCACGGCCGGCTTGGGACTGCCCACGCCGATGAGACGCACAACATCGCCCTCGACGATTCCCGCAGCGGTCCCGCCCTCAAATTCAATTTTCACGATCTTCATCGTGGTCTCCTTGTATCAGGCCCGGTCGCGCGGACCGGCCCCGGCGCCTAGCTTTTCGCCTTGACGAGGGGCGTCGCCATCGACGGAAGGGCTTGCGCGTCCTGCCCCCCGCACGACATCGATGATCGCCAGGGCGTGGGCGGCCGTTGTCCCCCGCCACGCGACGTGGCCGTCCGGCCTGACAAGGACGAGCGGGCGCTCGTAGAGCTCGACAGCCTCGGGGTTTCGAACCCGCACCACCTCCAGCGGCAGCGATCGGGACTGGGCCGCGAGCTCCAGGGGCTTGGGATCGGCCTTATCGCTGAAGACCAGTAAGACAAAGCCGCGGCCGAAGAGGTCCAAGGTCGAGAAACCGGACGCGAGCCACAGGTGCGGCGCCCGCCCGCCTGGCCGGCTGGATTGGCGATAGTCCACCGGATCGTCCTCGATCCGCGGGCCATCGTCCGGAAGGATCAGAGGCGAGTCCTGGTAGTTGTAGCCAAGGTGGATTCCCATCGAGTCCCACTCGTCGGCCATTGTGTCGCGGAACGCGGCGCCGACCCGTTCCCGGGCCGCATCCCCCTCGTCGCCATCCGCGAAAAGGGCCCGATCTCCCGCAACGGCGCGCATCCGCCGAAAGTTCAGGGTGCCGCGTGCGGCGTTGCGAAGCGCCACCGGACGCCGTTCCTGATCGTAGCTGGCCAGCAGGCCTGGGCCGGCCCAGCCCTCGATCGCAGCGGCCAGCTTCCAGGACAGGTCCACCGCTTCACCGATCCCGGTGTTCATCCCATAGCCGCCGGTGGGCGATAGCTGGTGCGCGGCGTCGCCGACCAGAAAGCAGCGGTCCGTCGAAAAGCGGTCGACCACGAGTTCGCTGCGCCGCCAGGGCGCGATCGACAGAAGATCGTAGGCGATCGGCTCCCCGACCGCCTTGTCGACGATCTGCTTGGCGCGCGCCTCGTTCCACGTCTCGCGATCAAGGTCGCCCAGGACCTGAAGACGCCAGACGTCGCGGCCGCTCATGTTGATCATCGATCCCCACGCGCCGGTCTCGTCGACCAGGATATGGCGATAGGCCGGACGCGCGGCGACCCGGGCGGTGAGTTCAGGGCTGCGCAGGAAGATATTGGTGCTCTGCGCCAGCAAGGTGGCGCCCCGCGCGGCCACGCCGATCAGTCGCGCCACCGTACTGCCCGCGCCGTCGCAGCCCGCAACGAACTGCGCGCGCACGGCCATCGTCTCGGCGGTGGCGAGGTTGGTGATCTGCGCTGTCACCCCGTCGGCGTCTTCCGAAAGACTGTCCAGTCGATGCTCATAACGAATGTCGGCGATCGACGAGCGTTCAGCGATGGCCTGAAGCACCGGATCGAAGAAGTTCTGAGGGCAGAGCTCATGCTTCTGGGGGCTGAACGGCGGCGGCGGGCGCGCGGCGTCCGAGGCGACTGGTTCGCGCTCGAGTTCGCGTCCGAGCAGGCCGGTCGTAAAGACGATGTCGCGCGACAAGGTTCTCGGAAAGCCGGCGGCCTCGATGTCGGCGACCACGCCCCAACGACGCGCATACTCCATCGACCGGATACTGACTTGGTCCATTCTCGGATGTTCGGCGCGAAGAATCTTGGCGCCGCAATCGACCAGCAGGTTGGGTATGCCGCGCCAGCTCAGATCGATACTGAGGGAAAGCCCGACCGGTCCGCCCCCCACGATCAACACAGGTATGGCCTGTGCGCTCACAAGCCAGAGCTCTGCGTGAAGGCGCTTGGCGCAAGGCCGCGCCGCCGCTCGGCGACGTAGGCCTCAGGCTCCAATTCGCGTCCCGAAGGATTGGCCTTGAATTCGGCCGAAGCCATGAACGCGACCATCTCTTCTAGACTATCGAAGTTCTGAGCGGTGATCTCGACGTTGTTGCCGTCTGGATCACGATAGTAGAAGCTCGTCATCGGACCATGATCGGCGCTTCGGTGCGGCAGCATGCCGTTGCGCTTCATCGCCTCGTACTTTTCGCAGAGGCCATCGAGACTTCCGGTCATCAACTGCATGTGGTGCAGGCCCGGCGACGTCTTCGACGCAGCCGCCTGGATACCAGGCTCCTCGAAGAGGCCGATGGTCTGCGTGTTCGGAAAATCTTCCGATAGCCGGAAGAAGCACATTCGCAAGTCCGAAGCCCGCGTCTGACCGCCATAGTCCCCCGGCCGGGCGTCTGGCGCTGGCGCGTGCTCGAAGAAGGGTTCGACACCCAAGACCGAGGCGTACCAGGCCTTCATCTCGTCGAGGCGCGCGGTTTTAAGAATGATCTCGCTGATCTTCAGGGGCGAGCAGGTTTGCCGCTGCGGCTTGTCCGAGCTGTTCACTTTTGGGCCTCAAGGCATAAGCATTACATTAATATGAGTACATACCATGGTCGCGGATTCCAGCGTAAATGCGGGGGTCCAGGCGGCGGCCGCAAAAAGGGGGTTCTCCGCAAGAAGAGCCCCCGAGATGAACGCGCGCCAGGACGCCGCTGACCCGATTAGTAGTTCAGGCTGAGGGTGATCCCGTAGGTGCGCGGCGGCGCCATGAGCGCGACCGTCGAGTTAAACGGCGATTGAGTGAGATATTGGGTGGTGCGCTCGCTGTCCTCGACGTTGCGCACCCATCCGCTCACCCGACGCTTGCCAGACGGGTCGACCCAGGACAGCGACACGTCCGTTCGTACGTAGCTCTTCTGAATTGAGCCGGGCGCGTCGTAATAGTAGGTGCGTTGACGAGTGTAATATTGCGTGCGCAGCTCGGGAGTCAAAGTCCCGAGGCCGCCAAGATCGAACTTGTGCTGCACCCCCGCCGTGATTGTCCACTTAGGCGAATAGGGCAGCGTGTTGCCAGAGTAGCTCACCCCATCATTGGTGAATTCCTTGAAGCTGGCGTCCAGATAACTGACGCTGCCGTCGAAGATCGTTCCATCGGGCAGATAAAGGCCCGTTTCGAATTCGGCCCCGCTGATACTGACGCTTTTCGCCGGCCGAGTGACGCTGAGCTGCAGGGGCACCGTCGTGCCGGGCGCGGCGGGATTGTTGACGTAGACGGTGCCGAAGAACTGATACTGGTAGTTGGAATAATCGTAGTGGAAGGCGGTCAGGTTTAGCTTCAGCCGGCGGTTCCAGAAGCTATTCTTGATCCCCCCCTCATAGGCCGTAACCGACTCGGCCGGGAACGTGCTGAGGGCGCCGGGATTGAAACCGCCAGCCTTCGAGCCGGTGCTCACGGATCCAAACAGCAGGGAGTGTTCGCTCAGATCGGCGTCCACGCCGACCTTCCAGGTGAACTTCTCGAAGCTCAGGTTCCCGTTCCCGTCCACGGGCACGGAACTGCCGTTGCTTTGCACGATGTTCGTCGAGCCGCGGCTCGATTGCTTGTCGCGCGTGTAGCGCAGCCCCCCGGTCAATCGCACAGCTTCGGTGATCGGATAGGTCACCTGCGCGAAGGTCGCGGCGGACTTGGTCCTGAGGTGTTTGCGTTCGCGCGAGAACACCTTGATGCCGGTCTCCGCCGCACTGCCGAACATCGGAAGATTTGTCACCGAGTCTCGGTAGTCCTTCACCCTGTCGTCGAGCAGGAAACCGCCCACCAGCCACCGCAGCTTTGAATCTTCATTGGAGGCGAGGCGAAGCTCGTGCGACTGGACCTCGTTGCTGTCATCCAGCACCTTAATGCCCACGTGGACATAGTCGCCGCCCGTCAGGGCCAGCCGAATAGGAGTTGACCCCAGACCCAGGCTGCTTTGGCTGACGTGCCGGTAACCGGGAATGTAGGTCAGCGCGCCGATCGGCAGATCGACATTGAGCTCAGCGCGCAGCCCATAGTTCTCGACATTGTTGAAGTTGGCGTCGTTGTGACTGTCGCGAGGCGCGCCAACCTTGGGCTGCCAAGGCGTGTTGGCGCAGTAGTTGGGAATGATGACGCCAGCCGGCGTCGCCAGGGCCGGGCCGGCGGCCGCCGAGCCCGGCGGGCACACCGAGAAGCTGGAACCGTTGTTCTTCTGCTTGGTGTAGTCGCCGCCGATGAAAAAACGCGCGGCGTCCTTCTTGTAGAGCACGCCCAGCCGCGCGGCCGTGGTGCCCTGGTCGTTGAAGCCGTCGTCGGTGTAGCCGTCGTGGGCCACGCGTTCGACACTGCCCCGCACGGCGAGGTTCTCGCTGAGCGGCAGGTTGACCATCGCCGCCAGATTGACGCTCTGGTAGTTGCCGTAGCTGCCCAGGACGGAGGCGTCGAAGCCGCTCGGATCGGGCTTCTTGGTGATGATGTTGACCGCGCCGCCGGTGGAGTTTCGGCCGTACAGCGTGCCTTGCGGGCCACGCAGCACCTCGATCCGGTCGACATCGTAGAGACCGCCCGGCTGCGAGATCGCGTGGGTGATCGGCACCCCGTCGATATTGTAGGAAATCGGCGCCTCGCCGACGATCTGGATGTTCGTGCTCGTGATGCCCCGGATCGAGACGTTCATCGAGTTGTTCTGGTTGGTCTGGAACTGAGTAGCCGGCGCCAGGCCTTGCAGGTCGCTGACGTTGGCTGTCCCCGTCGCCGACAGGTTCTTGCCGGTGATGGCGCTGACGGCGATCGGCGCGCTCTGCAGCGATTCCGACCGGCGTTGCGCCGTGACGATGATTTCCGGAACCACGTCGGACGACGCGGAGGCGTTGTTCGGGGTCGTCTTATCCTGCGCCCACGTCGGACTGTGCAGCATCACACCCAGCAATGCCCCGTAGGCAAGCTTGTTAGCTTTCATGATCCCCTTCTCCCCAATGTTTTGAACCTCAGCGGTTTGCCGGGGCCCGCGGCTTTTGCCGCTCTCGTTTTTGCCGTAGGCGCCGCCTACATAGATACGTATGCATATTTTAAATTTGAGTTCAACGCACTCGTCGCGGCTCATAGGTAAATCTTGGCGCCCGCCGCCCCGCTTGAACGGCGCCCTCTCATGGCATGGGTTTTCGTCAGCCCCGCCGCCGGGGCGCTGATGGCCCTGTGGCGAGCCCTCGCCAGGCCCCGGACGTGCGCGTCAACGCCTAGAGGTTCCGGGGCTTGCACCAATAGACCTTGACAAGGTCGCAGGGGCGGCTGGTCAACTGAACCTGTCCTCTGCGGCCCATGACGAGAAATGATACTTGATCAGATCATCCGTGAACCTGGCGCAGGAAACATTGGCGTCATGCAAAAGGGCCTCGAACCGCGTCCCGATCCTGTGAAATTAGGTTCATTTCCAACGGAGACGACCATGTCGAAGGTTTGTATTCTCGGCGCGACGGGCATGAGTGGGCGGCGCTTGGTCAGACAGGGACTGGACAAAGGCCACGTCGTCACCGCGCTGGTTCGGAATTCCGGGCGCTTCGAGCCGCCCGAGAACGAGCGGCTCATGGTCAGATATGTGGAATTCGACCGTCAGGAGGAGCTGAGCCGAGCCATGGCGGGCCACGACGTCGTGATCAACGCCGCAGGCCACCTTGACGCGGCCGATTTCAATCCGCTCGTGCAGCGCATCATCGGCGCGGCCGAGGAAGCGCTGGGCGCCGGGGGGCGATTTTGGATGTTTGCGGGCGCGGCGCTGTTGGATGTTCCAGGAACGACGCGGATGACCGTAACGCTGCCGGGCGTCCCGAAAATCTACCAGCGCCATCGCGCCAATTACCAGGCCATCACGCGGACGCAGCTCGATTGGTCCGTTCTCTGCCCAGGTCCCATGATCGAAGCGCCCGACGGTCGGGCTTCCGAAGGTCTGGTTCTATCGCGCGAGGTGTGGCCGACACCCAGGCCAGCGATCACCCGGGCGCTGCCCAGCTTGGCTCTGTCTGTCGCCTTCCGAATGGCGGTCCCGCGCCTGACGATCTTCTACGAAGACGCCGCTTCGGTGATCTTGGATCATCTCCAGGCCGACGGGCCGCTTTCGCGCTCAAGGGTCGGGATCGCCCTTCCCGTCGGCCAACGCCGCCACAAGAGCGCGCCTGCGCCGGCGGATCGGTCCTGATCAAGCAGGCCCGGCAGGCCGCCCGCCCCACCGCGGCCGGCCTTGCCGCGGCGGGGCGCGACGCGATGCCGCGGCTGCATAAACCGATTGGCAAAACGCCGGACCGCAAAGCTCTCTCTGCAGTGAGGAGACGTTCATGCAAGCGGCCACCGCCAACACCGACAAGCCGGCCACTGGGCTTGGCGACGGAGAAGATGAGGGCGCCTTTCGAGCCCACGTCGGTCGTGTGCCTTTTCCGCTGGTCGTGCTGGACCTCGAACACCGCCCGGTTCAATTCAGCAACGGCTGGCTTGATCCGGCGCAGTCGTTGCCGCTGTCACGAGCGCCGATCACCGATCACTTCATGGGCCCGGCGCTGGCTGAAGCCCTGACGCGTTGCGCGGAGGGCAAGGCAGCGACCTGCCAGGTCGAGGGCCGGGACGAACGCTGGTGGGCGGCGACCCTATCGCCGTGGCCGAGCGCGACGACGCCGCGCCGTCTGGTGATCAACATGCGCGAGATCACCGAGACGGTCCGCGCCACCTTCGCGGCCGTGCAGGCCCAGCAACGCCTTTCCATGGCCCTCAAGCTCGACCGCTCCTTGGTGATGGAGACGAATCTGAGCTCGGGAGAGGTTTACCTGCAGTCGATGTGCAACGACCTGGAGCGGTTTTTCCTGGGCCGCGGCGTCGAGACCACCGCCCATCGCGACCATCGATCGGGGCTGAAGACCGCCTTCGAAGCCTGCGCCAGTCAAGGCGCGCCCTTCCATTTGACCTACCGTCTCAACCGCGACGACGCGGTGGAGACTTGGATCGACGCCATTGGCGAACGGTTTGAAAGCTCATCGGGAACGCCCGATCGCGTCATCATCGTCTTCAAGGACGTCACCGAGCGCCACCACCAGCAACAGCGTGTCGAGACTCTGGCCTATCGCGACGGGCTCACGGGCCTGGCCAATCGCGCCGCCTTCCAGGCCGCGTTCGGCGAGGCGACCGCCGCGGCCCAGGATCGGGGCGAAGGGCTGGGCGTGGTCATGATCGACATGGACTACTTCAAGCAGGTCAACGACACGTTCGGCCACGACGCCGGCGACGCCTTGCTGAAGTCCTTGGCGGGCCAACTGCGCAGAGCCTTTCGCCAGAGCGACACCGTCGCCCGACTCGGCGGCGACGAGTTCGCCGTGTTGATGCGCGACGTCCGCGATCCTCAAGTCCTGCTGCGCCCGATCGCCGCCCTGGAGGCGCTGCTGCGAAACCCGGTGCAATACAATGGCCAGGACTTCGTGATCAGCACCAGCATCGGCGCGGCGTTCCATCGTCCGGGCGAGACGGACGGGGCGATGGTCTTGAAGAATGCGGACCTGGCGATGTACGAGGCCAAAACGACCGGTCGCGGACGCAGCGTGCTGTTTCAAAATACGATGCGCACCCGCGTCGAGGAAAGATTGCAGCTGCTGCGGGACGTCCGCCGGGGCTTGGCGGACCGCGAATTTTCCCTCCTCTATCAACCGATCATCCAGCTCGACACCGGCCACGTGGAAACGCTCGAGGCCCTGGTCCGCTGGAACCATCCGGACTTGGGGGTCTTGGCGCCGGCCGCGTTCAACACCGCGTTCGATGACCCGGAGGCCGCGCCGTTGCTGAGCGAGTTCGCATTCGAGAGCGTCCTCGAACAATTGCGGACATGGATGGACGAGGGCTTGGACCCGCCGACCGTCGCCATCAATGTCTCCGCCACGCAATTGCGCGACGGTCGGCTGATCCGGGAGCTTCGCGGCCGGCTGGCGCGGTGGGACGTTCCGGGCGACAAGCTGTCGATCGAGGTCAACGAGACCATGGGCAGCGGCCGCGGCGACCTCACCATAAGCGAGGCCATACGCGAACTGGCCGCTTGCGGCGTCAAGGTGACGCTCGACAATTTCGGCGCCGGACACGGGTCGCTGGGCAACCCGCGCGACTATCCCATCGATCGGCTGAAGATCTCCAAGGCGTTCGTATCCGACTTCGATCCGCTGATCATCAGCTCCATTCTGCGGCTAGGTCAGGCCCTCGGCCTGCAAGTCGTCGCCGACGGGATCGAGGGCGGCGAGACGCTCGCCGCCGTTCGCGACCTGGGCTGCTCGCACGCCCAGGGGTTCCATTTCGCCAAGCCGATGTCGGCTCAACAGGCGACGTCCTATCTGGGCGCGACGCGTTCTCCTGAACGCCCCGACTAGGCGGCCTTTGGGCCGCCTAGTCGCCGGGCCTGGCGCCGCAACCAGATTTCCGCGTCGTCGACAAAGGTGAAGACAACAGGCACGACCAGCAGGCTGAGCGCCGTGGAGGTCAAGAGGCCGCCCAAGACGACGACCGCCATGGGCTGGCGAAAGCTGGGGTCCGCGCCAAAACCCAAGGCATTCGGAAGCATGCCCGCGCCCATGGCGACGGTGGTCATGAGGATCGGACGCGCGCGCTTGTGGCAGGCGTCCAACACCGCCTCCAGACGTGAGAGGCCGTTCGTGCGACGCGCCATGATGGCGTATTCCACCAGCAGAATGGAATTCTTGGTCACGATGCCCATCAGCATCAGGAGCCCGATCAGCGCGGGCAGCGAGAAGCTCATGCGCGAGACCAAGAGCGCCAGCAGCGCACCGCCGAGCGACAACGGCAAGGCCGACAGAATAGTCGCCGGCTGGAGGAAATCCTGGAACAGGAGCACCAGCACCGCATAGATGCAAAAGATCCCCACGCCGATCGCCAGCCCAAAACTGCTCATCAGTTCCGAGGTCCTTTGCAGCTCGCCTTGCTCGACCAGCTTGACGCCGGCGGGCGGCGTCCTGAGCGTGGGCAAGCGCTTGGCCTCGCGCATGACTTCCCCCGACACTCGACCGTTGAGTTCGACGGTCAGGGTAACTTGGCGCGCCCGGTCGAGGCGATCGATTTGGGAGGGGCCGCTGCCGACGGACAGGCCGCCGAGCGAGGCAAGCGCCACTTGCCCGTTGCCGCCGGCCACGCGCAGTTGGCCGATGGCGTCGAGGTCGGTTCGCAACGCTGGATCCATCCGCACCCGCACATTCACCTGGCGGTCGGACAGATTGAGCTTGGGCAGCGACGCGGTGTAGTCGCCATAGGTGGCCACGCGCATGGCCTCGCCAATGTCGGAGCTGGTCACACCCAAGGCCGCGGCGCGCGCATAGTCCGGCGTTAGCTGGATCTCCGGGCGCTGCAGGGCGGCGCTGGAGGTGACATTGCCGATGCCCGCGATGTGGCCGCGAATTTCCTGTTCGACCTTGCCAGCGGTCTGGTTAAGCAGGTCGCTGTCATCGCCGGCCAGGACAATCTGCAGCGCCTCGCCGTTGCCCGATCCGCCGACGGCGATCCTTACGCCAGGCAGCGACTTCAAGGTCTGGCGGATCTTGGCCTCCACGCCCGATTGCTTGAGGCGCCGCTCTCCGCGTGGCGCGAGATCCACAATCAAGGTCGCGGCGGTCAGATCGGCGCTCGAGCTGGCGTCCATTCCTCCGCTGGTGGCTGTGCCCGCCGCGGTGAAGACCTTGCGGACTTCCGGCAGCGTCCTGATGCGACGCGCCGCATCGAGGGACGCGGCCGTGGTTTGGTCCAAGGTGCTGCCTGGCGGCAGCGTGAGGGACACCGTGACCTGGGCGTCGTCTTGCGCCGGAAGAAAGGCGGCGGACAGCAAGGGGATCATGGCCAGGGACACCGCCAGGAAGAGCCCCACCGCGACCGCCGTCGCCTTGCGATGACGCAAGGTCGTTCGGACCCAGTCGATATATCGGGTCATGATCGCCCCATCGCGCTCCTGGCGGCTGGTCTCGCGCAAGAGGTAGGCGGCCATCATCGGCGTCAGCAATCGGGCGACCAGCAAGGACATCAGCACGGCCACCGAGGCGGTGACGCCAAATTGCCGGAAGATCTTGCCGGGGATGCCGGCCATGAACGCGGTTGGGAGAAACACCGCGACAATCGTCAAGGTCGTGGCGACGACGGCGAGTCCGATCTCGTCGGCGGCTTCCATCGCTGCCTGGTAGGGAGGCTTGCCCATCTTCAGATGGCGCTCGATGTTTTCAACCTCGACGATGGCGTCGTCGACAAGAATGCCGATCACCAGGGCGATCGACAGCAGGGTGACGAGGTTGAGGGTAAACCCGCAAAGATAGATCACGCCGAAGGTGGGGATGATCGACAAGGGAAGCGCGGTGGCCGAGATGAGCGTCGCGCGCCAGTCCCGCAAGAAGAGCCAGACCACGATGATGGCCAGGAGCGCCCCCTCCACCAAAAGGTGCATGGAGCCGTCATAGTTGTCGATGATCGGGGTGATCGTGTTGCTCTGCTCGGAGATCTCGACCTCGGGATGCTCCGCGGCGAAGGCCTTGATCTTCTCGCGCACGCGTTTGGCTACGGCCACATCGCCAAAGCCAAGGGAGCGTGTGACGTTGAACGCGATCACCTCCTGGCCGTCACGGAAGGCGCGCGAGCTGCGATCGGCGTGCGCATCCCTGATCTGCGCGATCTGGTCGAGGCGAACCATCTGACCGTTGGCGGCTGGGACGGCGACGGCCGCCAGATCCTGCGGTGTGTGCACCGCGCCCAGCGTCCGCAAGGACTGGCGCTGGGCGCCGATGTCGCCTTGTCCGCCCGAGCTGTCGCTCTGCATGTCCTTGAGCTTGTTGCTGACGTTCAAGGGGCTGACGCCGAGGCCGGCCATGAGCGCTGGATCCAGGTCGATATGCGCCTCGCGCGTAACCCCGCCGATGCGCGAGACCGTCGCGACGCCCTTTACCGACTGAAGCGCCTTGGTCACGTCGTTGTCGACAAACCAGGACAACTCTTCTTCGCCCAGGCCAGGTGACGTGATCGCGTAGGTCAGCATGGCCGATGCGTTCGCCGTGACCTTCGAGACCGTAGGCGTCTGCAGCGCCGACGGCAGGTCGTTCCTGGCGCCATCGACGGCGTTGCGAACCTCCTGGACCGCCTCGTTGGAGTCCTTGTCGATCGTGAAGGTGACGGCGATGTTCACCGTGCCCTCGGTGATGGTCGTGGTGATGTGATCGAGCTTGCGCAGCGAGGTCAGCTTGTCCTCGATCTTGCGCGCCACCTCGGTTTCCAACTGCTCGGGCGCGGCCCCCTCCAGCGTCGCCGAGATGTTGACCGTGGGCTGGTCCATGTCCGGAAAGCGCTGGATGTCGAGACGCTGAAAGCCGAAGACGCCGAAGGCGGTCAACAGGACGAAGAGCAGAATGGCCGGCACCGGATGCTTGATCGAAAGCGCGGAGATGTTCATCGCACGGCTCCCGAGACCAGAACGGTCGCCCCGTCGGCGAGGAAGGCCGCGCCGCTCTTGACCACGCTGACGTCGCCGCCAAGCCCGGAAATCTCGATGCGTCCTCCTCGACGCGCGCCCGTCGTCACCGCCCGTCGATGCGCGCGTTTGTCCGCGCCGACCACGAACACGTAGGCGCGTCCGTCACGCATCACGACGGCGGTGTCGGGCAGGGTCATGGCCTCCACCGCCCCGATATCGATCACCCCGCTGCCGTACATGCCCGCGCGGGCCGGCGAGCTGGGCGGCAGGCTGACATAGGCGACGCCTCGGCTCGTGCTGGTGTTGAGGGTCGGCGAGACCAGGCGCACCTTGCCCACGATCGTTTCACCGCCAGGCAGACTGATCTCGGCTGACTGGCCCGCCTTGACCCTGGACAGTTGCTGGGCGTCCAGCTCCGCCTGCCACTCGACCCGCCCCTGGCGCACCAGTCGAAACAACTCGTCTCCCGAATTGACCACCTTGCCCAACAGGGCCGAACGCGACGAGACCACGCCGTCGTCCACCGCTGTCACTTCAGTTTGGGCTAGCTGGATTTCGGTGCTGCGCAACTGCGCCCGCTGTTGGGCCAAGGCGGCCTGCGCGGTGCGCTGAGTGACGGTGTATTTCTGGATCTGTTGGGCCGATAGCGCGCCGCTGGCGCCGACCTGGCCGGCCCGGTCGACATCACTGTCGGCCTGGGCGAGATTGGCCTCGGCCTCCGCCACCGCCGCGCGCAGGCGCTCGCGGTCGGCCATGACGGTGTCGCGGGACAAGATCGCCAGCACCTGCCCGCGCCGCACCCAGGCGCCGACGTCGGCGCGAAGGCTGTCGATGCGCAGCGGCCCCGTCTGGGCGCTGATGATCGCCTCCTGCCAAGCCAGGAGCCCACCGCTGGCGCGAATCTGCTGTGGCCAAGTCAGGGGTTGGGGCTTGACCAATTCTACGGTGAGGCTTGCTGGGGCCGGTCCTGCGTTCTTCGGCGAGCACGCGCCCAACGCGGCCAGGCTCAGCATGACGGCGCCCAAGAGGGCGGCGCGGTTCGGTCGGAACATCACGGCGGGGAAACTCCGTCTGGGCGCATCGGAATGGCCAAGGTGGCTTTTGTTGCGTCCCAGCCGCCGCCAAGCGCCTTGTAGAGCGCTATCCATTGGCGAAGCTCGGTGACGCGGAGGTTGATCAGAGACTGCTGGGCGTCCAAGGCGGTGCGTCGGGCGGTCTCGCGGTCGAGCAGAGCCGCATTGCCTGCCCGGTAAAGTTGGTCGGTGGCCCTGAAGCTGGTTTGATAGCCCTGGGCGGCGAGATCAGCGTCGGCCTGACGGCGGCGCGCGACGTCCAACTGCACCAGATCTTGCTCGACCTCGAGAACCGCGCTGCGCACGGTCTGGCGATAGGCGGCCAACTGATAGGCGTAGCTGGCGCGAACGGACCTGACGTTGGCGCGCCTCTGCCCGCCGTCGAAGATGGGCAAGGACAGAGCCGGTGCAAACGACCATTGATCAAGCCCGCCGCTCGTCGATATCGATCCCGACAGCGTCAGGCTGGGATAGAGACTGGCGACGGCCGCGCCGATTTCCGCGCTGGCGGCGGCCAGTTCGCGCTCGCTCGACGCCACGTCGGGTCGTTGACGTACAAGATCCGCCGGGAGGCTTGCGACCTCGAGCAACGCGGGCCTGGGCAGGCTCAACTTGCCCGGGGCCAAGCTGGCGCGCACCTCGCTTTCCAATCGGCCCGTCAGGGACGCGAGGCTCTTGACCAACAGGTCGCACTGTCCTTCCTGATCGGTATGCGATGATCGCGTGCTCGCCGCCGCGGCGTCCGCCAAGGCGACGTCGGACGCCGGCGAGAAGCCCGCGTTAGCGTTGATCCGCGTGAGCCTTGCGGAGATCTCCTGCGAAGCCGCCTCCTGGCCAAGCGCTTCGGCCAGCTGCTCGCAGCCACGGTAGCGCACGTAGTCGTCGGCCACTTCCGCGGCGAGGGAAATCCGCGCGTCGTACCAGTCGTCTGTGCGCGCCTGAACGCGCGCCTGGGCGGCCTGAACATTGCGGCGCGTCTTGCCGAACAGATCGATCTCCCAACTGGCGTCGAGACTCTCCTGGCTCGTGGTCGCCAAGATGCTCTTGCCCGTCGTCGACGTTTGCTTGGACCGCGTCCGCGTGGCCGAGGCGGTCGCGCTGGGCCAGTTGGCCGCGTGCTGAGTACTCAGATTGGCGCGCGCCTGATCGATACGGGCGAGCGCCTGGTCGAGCGTAGGACTGTTTTGTTGGGCGTCGGCCTGCAACGTCGTGAGGATGGGGTCGTCGAAGCGCGCCCACCAGTCGACCAGGGCCGCGCTGGCGCCGCCGCGCGGGGTCGGGGCCGTCCACGCGCCAGCCACTTCGGGATCTGGGCGCTGGTAGGCGGGCCCGACCGTGCAGGCCGTCGCCAGCAGGGCGAGCGCAGGCGCCAAAACGCGAAAACGATCCAAGAGCCACTCCGAAGGGTCGGTGCATCAGAGAGTCTCACTTAGGCGATCGGCGTGTTAGGCGGTGAGCGGCGGAAGTAAAGTTGGGAAAAGGTTGTGTTAAGAACTGTAAAGCCAGCGGCGACCGGCAACGAACCCAGCGTAAAGACACCCCTCGTGAACACCGCCCCCGTACCCGCCGCGCCTCGGATTCTGCTCATCGACGACGACGATGAGCTGACGGCAATGCTGTCGGAGTTCCTCGTATGCGAAGGCTTTGGGGTCGGAACAGCCCATGACGGCCAGCAGGGCGAGGCCGCCGCCCTGTCGGGCGATTTCGATCTCGTCGTCCTTGACGTCATGCTGCCGCGGCGTTCTGGCATCGAGGTCTTGGGGCGGATACGCCGCGCCAGCACGATCCCGATCCTGCTGCTGACCGCACGGGGCGACGAGGTGGACCGGATCGCCGGGCTCGATCTGGGCGCCGACGATTATGTTCCCAAGCCGTGTTCTCCAGGCGAGCTTGTCGCCCGCATTCGCGCGATCTTGCGGCGCATCCTGGCGCATGAGGAGCCCGCCGCGGCCGCCGTCATCGCGAGCGGCCCCTTGAGGTTGTGGCCCGCCAGCCGCAAGGCTGAGTGGGCAGGAACGCTGCTTGAACTCACCGGCACCGAATACAGCCTTCTTGAGGTTCTGGCGCGGCACGCAGGACAGCTGGTCAGCAAGGAGCAGCTGTCGGTCAATGCTCTTGGCCGGCCGCTGACGGCCTATGATCGCCGTATCGACGTGCACATCAGCAGCATCCGGCAAAAGCTCGGTCTTCGTCCTGGAGGCGGATCCTGGATCCTGAGCGTGCGCGGCCAAGGCTATCAACTGGTCGGTCCATGAAGCCCAGCCGCCTGTTCTGGAAATTCTTCCTGGCCTTTTGGCTGGCGTCGATCTGCCTGTTGGTGATCGGCGTGATCGTCCTGTCTGTGGTGCGCAACGACCCAGCCCAGGCGGTGGCCGTCGCCCAACTGCAAGATATCGTCGCCGACGTGATCACGAGCGACGGGCCGGCCGCCGCAGAACCCGTACTGACGCAGCAGGAGCGCCGCAACGGGAGCCTTGCGCTGTATGACGCCGAGGGGAGGTTTGTCGCGGGCGCCCCGCGCGCGGCTCTTGGGACCTCGGCCAAAGCGGTGCTGGCGCCCGACGGGCGGCGCTTCCAGCTGGCGATTGCCGTGCCGCGCGCCAGCCTGGTGGCGCCGGTCCTCATCAGCGGGTTCGTCAGCGTCTTGTTCAGCGCGGCGCTCGCCTGGTACTTCTCCGTCCCATTGGCGCATCTGAGCGAAGGCTTTCGCGCGGTTTCGAGAGGCCAGTTGAGCACGCGCGTGGCCGCCCGTATCGGCGCCCGTCGTGACGAGATCGCCGACCTGGCGCAAGAATTCGACGGCATGGCGGCCCAGTTGGAGCAGCTGTGGCTCGCCCAGCAGCGGTTGCTGCACAACATTTCGCACGAACTTCGTTCGCCTCTCGCGCGGCTTCAAGTCGCTGTTGGACTTCTGCGGCAGTCGCCGGAGGGCCGTCTGGACATGTTGTCTCGCGTCGAGCGAGAAGCCGATCGTCTGGAGGGCCTGCTGGCTGAAATCTTGACCCTGGCGCGGCTGAAGGCCGGGCATGCCCTGGGCCATGAAGAGAAACTCGACCTGATGGACCTGGTCTCCGCCATCATCGACGACGCCAACTTCGAAGCGCAGACCAAGGCCTGCCGGGTTAGTTTCGAGGGCGCGGTTCCCTTTGTGACCTTCGCCAAGGGCGAGGTCCTCTATCGCGCATTCGAAAACGTCATTCGCAACGCCGTGAAATATTCTCCGCCGGGCGAGGAGGTGCTTGTCCGCGCCGGCATCGAGCGCGACCGCTTGGTTCTCGAAGTCATCGACAGGGGGCCAGGCATCCCCGCCGCGGCCAGGGAAGAGATCTTCGACGCCTTCAAGCGCTTCGACGGCGAGGCCGGGAGACTTGAAGGTTTCGGGCTGGGGCTGGCGATCGCGCGAGAAGCGGTCGTATGGCACGGCGGCGACATCCGGGCCGAGGACGGTCCGCTCGGCGGCGGTTTAAAGATGGTGGTGACCGTGCCTCGCCGAGGTTCGCCGCTCGATACGCGGCCGATCGGGTGAGTGACTGCGTCGGGCCCGCCTCGCCCCTGGCGATCGCGCCCGAGGGTCGTCGCGTCGTTGCTCTGCGCGACCTCGTTGTACCGGCGCTCCGTCAGGGCGGTCCGTTAGGGCGGTCCGCGCCGCGCTCGGCCCAGGCCGGCGATCGCGACGGGCAATGTGGGCTCGCCCTCCCCCATGGCTTGAAGAAGGAAGGTCAAGCGCGCCAAGCGCGCCTGCTGCCGCGCCAAGGCGCCGCTCAGCGCCGCATGGACGGCCTTGGCCTGAGCTTCGGGGGTGTCGCCTAGGGTCAGGAAACCGGCGATGGCCGCGAGCGATAATCCCAAGGCTCTCAGCTCTATGATCGCCTGTAGGCGCTCAAGTGCGGCCGCGTCGTAGCTGCGGACATTGTTGACCGAACGATGCGAGCGGACGAGACCTTTGTCCTCGTAGTGGCGAAGAGTCCGGCTGGTGACGCCCAGAGCGGGCGCGGCGTCCTGGATCTCGACCCGGCGCATCGCCGCCGCAAAACTCAACAGGGCTTGGCCCATCGCGGCCCGCGGGGCCATGACGCCGGTCGAGCGCCGTCCGGCGGCGCCTGAAATGGTTCTGGATTGGTCGCTCATCGGCGCGCGCTCGTCAGCCGCCACGTCCAGTGAAGAGCGCCTTAGGCGTCCTCCTCCCGCAGGATAACGGCCTTCTTTCGACGGATAAATCGCGCACCGCACCGAAATGGTCGATCGCCAGAACTCGGCCATCGACGATCGCTGTCCCGTCGTTCACCACGCGAACCGACATCGGACGCCGACCGCCCTGCTCGCGCAGCCAACGGCCAATACGCCAGAAAAGGGAGGGCGCTTCGACGAGCGGCAAGCCGTCGAACCCTGCCTGGAGAAGCACAAGCGGTTGGGAAACGGGACTGTTGGGATTGGGCATTGGGATCGACAGCGTTTCTTTGGGAGCTGGGGTGACAATCGTCTCACGAGACCGGTTGGTGTTTCGGCGTTCGGATCCAGGCGCTGGATCGCCCGATCTCAGCCCAGCGGCGCCGATATCGTTCAACGCCCGGCGCGCCGGCTTCTCTCTGGCGCGATCAGACGAGCGTCGTGGGATTGGCGATCCTGTGTCCGCCTTCCAGGTCACGCGATCCAAACGCGTTGTATCGCGGCGACGTCGTGAACGAACGCGGCGGCGGTTTCCTCCAGCTGCTCGGAGCTAATCATGGCCCTACTCCCGTCATGAGCCGACGCGGCCGCGGCGACGAGCAGCCCCTTAGATCGCCAGGGCGCCCGTGCGCGCCGACGCTCGACCATAATAAGCATTCATATTATTGGCGAGAGCGCAAGCACCGCCAGCCGCGGTGCGGAGGTCGGCTTGGCAGGCCACACCGAGCCGACGGGCCGGGGCACGGGTCGAGCATGCCGCCCGTTTAAAATAAGTACACTAATTATTGACAGGCCGATTTCGACTGCTAGGTTCGCGCCGTTGGCCGCAGACCGCAGAAGAACGGGCCAGGTGTGAATGAAGTCTCGCCCGAGGCCGCACCGCCCGAGTCCGCCCGGCGTCGGCGTGGGCCGGCCGATCACAAGCAAAAGTCCCGAGGGAGACCATGCCGCTCATATTCCCAGACACAATCGACGTTGCGGTGGCGGCGACGGAGTTGGAGAACACGATAGCCGGCGCCTCCGTGCCGGCCGTCAAGAAGTTCGCGGTTCTGAATCCGGCGACGGCGGAACTGGCGGGCATGGCGCCATCCGCCGATATCGACGACCTCGACCGGGCCGTGACGGCCGCGCGGGCCGCGCTGCCGATGTGGAGCGGACTCGGTCACCCGGCAAGGGCGGCGACGCTGAAGGCCTATGCCGGCTCCTTGATGGCGCGCGCCAACGACCTGGCCCATGTTCTGACGCTTGAACAGGGCAAGGATCTCAACAGCGCGCGGATGGAAATTTTCGTCACCGCGGCCTGGATTGACCAATTTAGCCAAATCGACATCAAAGATCAGGTGCTCCGACCCGGCGTCAGTGGCAGCCTGGTGGTTCGCCATCGCCCCGTCGGCGTCGTGGGCGCGATCGCACCCTGGAATGTTCCGATTTTCTTGGGCCTGATGAAGGTCGCCCAGGCGTTGATCGCGGGCTGCACGGTCGTGCTCAAGCCCTCGCCCTACACGCCCTTGACCACCCTGATCGCTGGAGCCATCGGCCGCGATATCATGCCGCCGGGGGTGTTCAACGTCCTGAGCGGCGGCGACGAGCTTGGCAAGGCGATGACCCAGCATCCCGGCATCGACAAGATCAGCTTCACCGGCTCGATCGCGACCGGCAAGCGCGTCGCCGAGAGCGCCGCGCGAACGATGAAGCGCGTGACCCTGGAATTGGGCGGCAACGACGCGGCGATCGTGCTTCCCGACGCCGATCTCGACAAGATCACGCCGGGCATCTTCTTCGGCGCGTTCAGCAACGCCGGACAGATTTGCATGGCCATCAAGCGCCTCTATGTGCACGCCGACATCCATGACGCTCTCGTAGAACGCCTTGTGGACATGGCGCGGCGCCACCCGGTGGGCAATGGGTTCGAACCCGGAGTCGCTATGGGACCCATTCAGAACGCCGCCCAGTACGAACGCGTGCGCGAGCTGGTCGACGAGGCGCGCCAGCAAGACGGCGCCAGGGTGGAGGTTGGCGGACAGCCGCTGGAGGGTCCTGGCTTCTTCTACCCGCCGACGATCATCACCGGTCTAGCCGACGACGTCCGGCTGGTTCGTGAAGAGCAGTTCGGCCCGGCCTTGCCCGTATTGTCCTGGACCTCGGAGGACGACGTGGTGGCGCGCGCCAACGCGACACGCTACGGCCTGTCCGCATCGATCTGGACTCGAGACTTGGCCAAGGCCGACGATCTGAGCCGGAGGCTTGAGGTCGGCACTGTCTGGGTCAACGCCCATGGCCTGCCTGACCCGGCCGCGCCGTTCGGCGGGATGAAAGAGTCCGGCCTTGGCCGCAGCTTTGGCACGATGGGCGTCGAGGCCTATCTCGAAGCGCAAACCATCAATATCGAACCGCGACCGCCGGGGCCATGAAACGGCAAAGTTCGATTGGCGGAGGCGTTCCCTGGTGACCTCAGGGTCCGCCTGCAAGCGGGATTGGAACTGTTCTGTCCCGCGAGCGCCGACCTTCCCAGTCGAATGTCGCGCGCTCAGGGCGAGCCCCAGGCTCCAATCCATCAGCAGGGCCTGGCCTTCTGGCCCTAAGGGCGCCGAAGACACTTCAACATCATCACGCCGCGTTCGCGCGGCCAAAGGAGCAAGACATGTCCGCAGACGGTAAATGGAAACTGGTCGTAACCACTCCGATGGGGCCGCGCGAAGGCGAACTTGACATCACGGTCGCCGGCTCGACCTTCACAGGCGTGGCGCGCGGCGCCATGGGCGAGAGCGAGATCGAGGGCAAGGTAGACGGCGATCAACTATCCTGGACGGCCAAGGTCACCGCGCCGATGCCCCTCACGCTCGAGTTCAATGTGACCTTCAGCGGCGACAACGCGACCGGCGAAGTCAAGCTCGGCATGCTGGGCAAGGCCAAGGTGAGCGGCTCACGCCTTTAAGCGGTTCCCATCGAAAAACCCCCGCAGAATTCCCTCCTGTAACGGGAGGGAATTTCTGCCCGTCGGCGCTGGGTCGCGTCACGGCCGCAATGCGCGCCAGGCCAGACGGCGCCGCCAGAGCGCTGCGAACCTGCTGGATCGCAAGCAACGAGACGCTGAGCTTGATATCGATGCGCGAGCGATGCTCGCCGACTGTCTGCGTGCGCGCCGGGATCAGGCGAGACTCAAGGCCGCCGCCAGGTCTGACCGCGACAGATGACCGACACACAGCCCTCCACCTTGAGCGCACCGTCGGGCTGCGCGCTGATCTTGCTGGCGTAGGTCTTGCCTGTGCGCGGATCATAGATCGTCCCGCCGGTCCATCGATCGAGACCCTCCGGCCGAAAGCCGGTCAACATCAGCATGCCCACCAGTTTGCGTGTCCTTAGGCTGGGATCGGGATTGTTCCGATCCGTTCCATCACCCAGAGCCGACTGGCTCATCCAAATGATCGTCCCGCATAGTTGGCGGGTTTGATCGCGGCACGCGGCGAGGCGCACCTTGGCGCCGCCCGTCTGGGTCAGCCAATCGCCCTCGATCGGCGCGGCCTGAGCCGAGCCGGCGGCCAGCGCCAACAGGCCAAGAGCCCAGGCCGGCGCCCCAGAACGTCGCTTCTTATCGGCCATATCTTCCCCCTCGCTCGGAGACGTGACGAGACGGGCGATGGGCCCGTGTCACGTCTTCAAACCATCGAACCACATTGGTTCAATATCGGTATATTTGGTCCACAATTGGTTCAACTCCGGCCCGGCGTCAAGAGCGTCGGAAGGCTGGATCGCGTGAAGAGACATCGCCGTTCCGTCCGCACCCCCGCTACGGTCTGCGGCCTTGCGGACTTGCGCCGGGGGTGCGCCATGCGCGCCAGCTCGGCCACAGAGCCCTAGGTACGGACCGGAAGCGCCGTCGAGATCGGCCAATGCCCGAAGGCCCAGCGTTCGAGACATGACGCGCCATGCCGATTTGACCGAGCTCGCCTTGCCCAAACCAAAATGGGTTGCATTGGTTTAAATTGGTGTCATTGGTATTTGGCCGCAAACCTCAGGCCGCCGAGCCGATGCGAAGGAAGGCGGCGAGGAGGTCTACATGTCCGAACGCAAACTCATCACCGCCATCGGGGCCTCGGGCCCCATCGCCCGCCCGTTCGTCCAAGGATTCCTGGACCAGGGCCTGCGGGTGCGGATCCTGGCGCGCCGCCCCGAGGCGGTTTCGCAGATGTACCCCGACGCCGAGGTCGTCCAAGGCAACATGATGGTCGCCGCCGATGTTCGCAGGGCCGCCGAAGGCGCGGACGGGATTTTCCTGATGACGCCCATGGCCCTGCTCAACGACCCGACCAACGAAGTCGAGGCGGCGCGGTTGGTGATCGCCGCGCTCAAGACCGCAACGCCCCGCCAACTGATCTACACCTCGGCGATCGGCGCCGACCGCCTGACCGGTGTCGGCGTGCTCGACGCCAAGTTCCACAACGAAGCCCAGATCCGCGACAGCGGTCTGCCCTACAGCATCCTGCGCTGCGCCTCGTATATGGAGGACCTGTTCGATGTGCGGCTGGACATGCTGCGCAAGGGCCGGTTCCTTCTACCCGTGCGGCGCAACCGGGAATTTTGCTACGTCAATCAGAAGGACGTCTCGCGCTTCATCGCCCAGGAACTGCTGCGCAAGGACGTGGTCCTCAATCGGGCGATCGATTTCGTGGCGCCCGGCAGCTATCGGGTGGCTGAGATCGAGCACGCCCTCAGCGCGGCGGCGCGTCAAACGATCAAGGCCACGCCCCGATTTCCCACCTATCACCTCTACCAGGCCCTGCTGCCGCTCTTTCGCATGCGCCGCCATCGCTTCGCCTCGCTGATCCCGCTGGTCGCCCATTGGGACAAGCACGGCTGCGTGGCGCGCGGCGAGAGCGTGGCCGTCGCCGTCCCGGGCTTTCGCATGACCGGACTGGACGCGCACCTGCGCGCCCTGTTTCGCACGGCGCCTCGCTGACGCCCTTCGCCGCGTCGAGGATGATTGCTCTCGAGCCGGCAGGCGCGCCCGGGGGGCATAGTTGCGCCGCCTGGATCTGGAGCTGGAGCCGGCGCCCGCGGCCTTGGTCGCGCCCCATCGCTCCAGGATACTCGCCGGGCCTTGTCCGGCGAAAAGAGAGGCGATCCGCGGGGCGGATCGCCTCAGGTTTCCGGGAAGGAAGGGGTACGCTCAGTCGTCGAGGCGGACCTGAGCTTGGGCGAGATCGGCGGCCGTCCCTCGAAAGGCGCGCAGGGTGAAGGTCAAGATCAAGGCGGCCGACAGGGTGGCGGCGACCCCAACAATGCCGAAGGCGACGTTCAACTTGGCCTTGTCGTGGAAGACGAAGTCGGTGATCAGCGCCACCGCGGTGGCGGCCAGGCCGCCCGCGATCAGGTTGGTGACGCCGACATAGACCGCGGTGGCTTGGCCGCGCATGGCGTTGGGCATGATCTCCTGCAGGGCGCCGGGGGCCAGGGGAAGGCTGAAGGTGCCGAAGAACGCCGAGCACGCCAGGGCGGCGACGATGGCGGCCGAACTTGGATTGAAGGCGAACACGGCGTTGGCCAGGCAGCACATCAGGGCCGCGCCGATGCTGACCAGCAGCTTGCCGTCCGTGCGGCCCTTGCGGGCCAGATAGTCGGCCAGGACGCCGGCCGTGGCGCTGCCCGCCGGCCCCAGGATCAGCATCATGGCGCCGAAGGTCGCGCCGGCCTGGGCGATGCTCCAGCCTTGGGTGCGGACCAGCAGGGTGGGCAGCCAGGCGCTGCCGGCGTGCAGGGCGAAATTCTGCAGGCAGAAACCCAGATTGTGACCCGCCAGGGTGCGGGCATGGTCGGCGTAGTAACGGGCGACCACGCTAAGCGGCACGCCAGCCTTCTCCATGCGCCGCCCGCTGTCCAGTCGCGGCGGCTCGCGGATCAGCAAGGTCAGCGGCGCCACCAGCAGCCCCGCCGCGCCCACGGCGATCAGGATCAGTTGCCAGGAGTGGATCATCCCGAGCAGCGGCACGCCGACCAGCCGGTCGCCCAGATGCCGCCAGATCAGGCCGCCGACGATCAGGGCCCCGCCGCCGCCGACGAAGATGCCGCCATAGAAGACGCCCATCGGGGCGCCGCGACGCTCCGGGGGAAAATAATCGGCGATCATCGAGACACCGCAGGGCGTCACCGCCGCCTCCCCGGCCCCGACCGCCACGCGCCCCAGGAACATCTGGCCGAAGTTGGCGGCCAGGCCGCAGCTGGCGGTCGCGACGCTCCACACCGCCACGCCGGCGGCGGCGATGGTCTTGCGTCTGCCGCTGTCGACCCAGCGCGCCACGGGCAGGCCGAAGAGCGCGTTGAACACGCCGAAGGCGAAGCCGACCAGCAGGCTGATCTGCGTGTCGCTCAGGCCAAGATCGCGCTGAATGGGCACGATGAAGAGGTTGATGATGTTGCGGTCGGCGAAGGCCAGAACGCAACCCAGGGTCAAGACGAGACTACCGGCCCAGGCGGTGCGTCTGGACGGATAGCTGGCGGCCTTGGGCCGACCCGATTCGATGGCTTCCAGCACGTCATGCTCCCCAAGGCTGGCGGCGAGCGATCACGCGCGCCTGATGTCCACGGGTCTGGCGCCCGCCGCGACACGCCGCGCGGCGGTTTGAACCGCCTATTGCGCTGCTGATGGTTTGATATCTATCTTGACCGAACCGGTCAATATAAGACTCCAGCCGATTAGAGAGGCGACATCCATGCTGCAGATCCAAAGACTATCTCTGGAAGAGGCGCGCGAAGCGCTGGCCGGAGCCCTCGCCAAAGCCATCGAGATCGGCGTGCCCATGTGCATCGCCGTGGTCGATGAATCGGGCACGCCGATCGCCTTCGAGCGCATGGACGGCGGCAAGGTCCACTCGGTGCAGGTGGCGATCGACAAGGCCTTCACGGCTGCGTCGGCCCGCAAGGCGACGCACGAGTACAACGCCGCCTGCGTGCCGGGGAATTTGGTGTTCGGAATCCACACCGCGTTGGGCGGGCGCCTGTGCGTGGTCGGCGGCGGCCTGCCGATCACGGTCGACGGCGTCACCGTCGGCGGCATCGGCGTCTCGTCCGGCTCGCCCCAACAGGACATGGCCTGCGCCGAGGCTGGCGTGCGCCAGCTTCTGGCCAGCCTGGACCGCTAAGCCCTGGCCGCGGCCGACCGATCCGGCGGAGAACCCATGGCCCGATCCTACGACTACGTCATTCTGGGCGGCGGGACGGCCGGCTGCGCGCTGGCCAGCCGGCTCTCGGCGCGCGGCCGTAACGCGGTCCTGCTGGTCGAGGCGGGCCCGGACACGCCCCCCGGACAGGTGCCGGCCGACATCCTGGATCCCTATCCCACCTCCTACGCCAATCCGGCCTATCGCTGGCCCCTGAAGGGCCACGCCCTGACGCGCGACACCTCGCCGGCCAATCCGTTGCTCCACGCCAGCGTCATGGGCGGCGGCTCCTCGATCATGGGCATGATCATGTTGCGCGGCACGCCCGAGGACTATGACGGCTGGGCCGCCGGGGGCGCCCACGGCTGGGGCTGGGACCAGGTCTTGCCCGTCTTCCGGGCCCTGGAAAACGATCTTGATTTCGACGGCCCCTTGCATGGTCAGGACGGTCCCACCGAGATCCGCCGCCATCGCCGCGCCGACTGGCCGCCGTTGACCAAGGCCGCGGCCGCCTACGCCGAGCGCATCGGCGCGCGGTTCATCGCCGACATGAACGGCGATTTCGCCGACGGCTATGGGGCCTTGCCGATCGCCGGGCCGATCGCGCACAGGACCTCCAGCGCCACGGCCTATCTGACCGCGGCGGTGCGCGCGCGACCCAACCTGACCATCCTGGCCCGCGCCCGCGCCCAGGCCCTGGTCTTCGACGGCGCCAAGGCGGTTGGCGTTCGCATCAGCACGCCGCAGGGCGAGGAAACCGTCGCCGCCGGCGAGGTCGTCCTGGCGATGGGCGCGCTGCTGACGCCAGAGTTCCTGCAACGCCAGGGCCTGGGCGACCCGGACGTCTTGGGGCGCGGCGGGGTCGCCGTGCGCCACGCCCTGCCCGGGGTCGGCGCCAATCTGCAAAACCACGCGGCCCTGGCCGTGCTGGCCCATCTCACCCCGCAGGGCCTGCAGCGTCGACCGCAGCGCAACCACAACAACACCATGTTCCGCTACAGCTCGGGGATCGAGGGTTGCGGTCGCGCGGACATGGCCCTGGCGGTCAGCAGCCGCGCCAGTTGGCACCAGATCGCCCGGCGCATCGCCAACTTCAGCCCCCTGTTGATGGCGCCGGCCTCGCGCGGTCGCGTCAGCTTGCCCGCCCCTGGGCAAGCCGGACCGCTCATCGAGTTCAATCTGCTGGGCGACGCCCGCGACGAAGCTCGGCTGGCTGACGGCCTCGTGCGGCTGATGGCGTTGTTGACGGCCCCGGAACTGGCGCCGCTGATCGGACGCCCGGTGGCCGCCAGCCGCCTGGCCAACGCCGCCCGCTTCAACCAACGGACCGCGATCAACATCATGCGAACTAGCGTCATCGCCGGCCTTCTGGACGTCGTGCCGGGGCTTGGCGACTGGGTGGTCGGGGCGATGGGCGATCCACGTCATGGCCTTGCCGAACTGGTCGCCGACCGCGATCTGATGGCCGACTATATCCGCAAGAACGTCACCCCGATCGCCCACCACAGCGGCACGTGCAAGATGGGCGCGCCGCACGACCCGACCGCCGTGGTCGACCCGGGCGGGCGGGTGATGGGCGTGGCGGGTCTACGGATCTGCGACGCCTCGGTGATGCCCACGGCGCCGCGCGCCAACACCAACCTTCCCGTGCTGATGATCGCCGAAAAAATGGCGGCGGACATGCTGAGCGCGACCTGATCAAAACCAATCACGAAAATTGGTTTACGACTACATGCCTCTGCCTGCAGCGCTTGACGGTGAAATTTTCGCTTGAACGAAGTCGTGTGCAGCCATATTGGTCTAGCATTGGTCAAATTGGTTTGGCGCTGAGCGCCGGCGAGGTCCCGTAAAATGCAATCGCTCGTGACAGATCCGCCCTCGACCATGCGCGCCTGGATTCTCAAGGATCCGGGCCAACTGGAACTGGTGGACAAGCCCGTGCCCCGCCCCGGCCGCGCCGAGGTGCTGGTGCGCATCGATGCGGTGGCGATTTGCGCCACCGATCTGGAAGTGATCGCCGACGGCCCGCCCGCGCTCATCCAGGGCGGCGCGCCGTTCAACAAGAACTTCACCCCCGGCCACGAATATATGGGGACCATCGCCGCGCTCGGCGAAGGGGTGGACGATTGGGCGATCGGCGACCGCGTGACCGTCGAGATCCACGCGGGCTGTGGCCGTTGTCGCCGCTGCCGGGAGGGCATGTACACCTCGTGCCTGAACTACGGGGCCAACTACGAGGGCCATGACAGGGGCCACCGCGCCAACGGCTTCACCACCGACGGGGGCTTTGCTCAGTACGCGGTCAATCACGTCAACACCCTGGTGCGCGTGCCCGACGTCATGAGCGACGAGGAGGCCGCGCTGGTGGTGACGGCCGGCACTTCGATGTACGGCTTCACCGAGTTGGGCGGCCTGCTGGCCGGCGACAGCGTCGCTATCCTCGGTCCAGGCCCGATCGGCCTGCTGGCGGCGGCGATCGCCAAGTCGCTCGGCGCGGGCACGGTGATCCTGACGGGAACCCGCCCCGACCGCCTGGCGATCGGCGAGAAGCTGGGCGCCGACGTGACGATCAACGCCCGCGAGGAGAACGTGGTCGCCGCGGTCCGTCGCCTGTTTCCCGGCGGCGTGGATTTCGTCCTCGATTGCGCGGGCACCGAAGCCTCGGTGAACGAGGCGATCGGCATGATCAATCGCGGCGGGAAGATCTGCCTGGCGGCGTTCCCGCACGCGCCGGTGACGGTCGATCTGCCGCACGCCGTGCGCAACAACGTCTACATCTATGGCATCCGCGGCGAGGGAAAGAGCGCCGTGCGACGGGCCATGGCCTTCATGGCCCAGCGGCGCTTCGACGCCACCCTCATCCATACCCACACCTTCGGTCTGGGCGCGCTGCCCGAAGCGCTCCGCTACGCCCGCGAGCGCGTCGACAACGCGATCAAGGTCGTCGTGCGGCCGCAAGACTGATCCTGCAGGAGACCCTCGCCATGAGCGACCACAAGATCGTCCAGATCGCTCCGCCCGGCCCGCCCGAAGATCCGCTGCGCGACTGGCCGCCGGAGCTTCGCGCCGAGTTCGAGGCCAACCAGTTCAGCGGCGGCGTCGGCAATGTCCTGGTCTCCGAGACCGAGCGCGTGCGGGTCTGGCACCTGTTCCTGCCGCCCGGCGGCTGGCTGACCTTCCACCGCCATGTACTGGACTATTTCTGGACCACGCCGACGGCTGGCGTGGCGCGCGGCTATTATCAGGACGGCCGGATCATGGACGTCCACCACTATGCCGGCGAGACCCGCCACTTCGAGCATGGCGCGGGCGATTTCTTCGTCCACGCCATCCAGAACGTCGGCGACACCGACCTGATCTTCGTGACCGTCGAGTTCCTCGACAACGCGGCCAATCCGCCGATCGAGATCCCCGACGCCATGCGCCTGCAGCCCGAGCCGGCCCTGCTGGCCTAGCCTTTTCCAGGAACGACCATGACCCAACGTCTTCGCGGCGTGATCGCCGCCATCACCACCCCCGTCCTCGAAAGCGGCGAGCCGGACATCCCCCGGTTCCTCGAGCGAGCCCGCCAGCTCCTGGACGGCGGTTGCGACGGTCTCAACGTGCTGGGCACGACCGGCGAGGCCACCTCGCTGTCGGTGTCCCAGCGCATGGATGTGATGAACGCCATTGCCGGATCGGGCCTGCCCCTGGCCCGGATGATGGTGGGCACGGGGGCGGCCGCCGTGCGCGATGCGATGGTGCTGACGCGCGAGGCCGGCGACCTGGGTTTCGCCGGCGCGTTGCTGCTGCCGCCGTTTTATTATCAGCCGGTCACCGGCGCGGGCGTCCTGCGCGTCTTCGACGCGGTGGCCAGCGGCTCGGCGGCCGCGCCGCTCCCGCTCTATCTCTATAATTTCCCGGCGCTCTCGGGCACGCCCTATACCCCGGCCCTGGTCGCGGCCCTGGTCGCGCGTTTTGGCGATCTGATCGCCGGCCTGAAGGACTCTTCCGGCGACCTGGCCTATGCCCGCCAGATCGCGGGCCTGTCGCCGAGCCTGGACGTCTTCCCGTCCAACGAGGCCAATCTGATGCTGGCTCGCGACGGCGGCCCGTTCGCCGGCTGCATCTCGGCGACAGCCAATCTCAACGCGGCCGACTGCGCCCGGGCCTACCATCACGGCGACAAGACCGCCCTGGCGCGGGCCGTGGCCGTGCGCGGGGTGTTCGACGGCCTGCCGCTGGTGCCTG
>Ga0209758_1000482_pt1 | contig 65578 bp, 55 predicted proteins | sample AraplaMF_Col_mMF_FD_184258 | JGI IMG/M metagenome (GOLD analysis project Ga0209758, IMG submission 184258) | Arabidopsis root microbial communities from the University of North Carolina, USA - plate scrape MF_Col_mMF (SPAdes) (version 2) | ecosystem: Host-associated > Plants > Roots > Endosphere... | reverse complement strand
ACCTCGTCTGCGCGGAAGGGGGCTTTGGTTCGCTGCATTCTCAACTCCCGAAAGTTTTTTAGTGGCCGGCCGCCCCCGCGACCCCGAGGTGGCGCTCCAGGACCGACGGGTCGGCCTTCAGCGCGGCGCTCGGGGCGTCGTGGACGATCGTTCCGCGCTCCAATATCACAACGCGGTCGGCAAGCCCCAGAATCTTTTGGGCATTCTGCTCGACGATGATGGAGCAGATGCCCCCGGCCCGCGTGATGGTCCCGATCGCCTTCAGGAGCTCCTCGACGATGATGGGAGCCAGGCCTTCGGTCGGCTCGTCCAGCAGCAGGACCTTGGGATTGAGGGTCAGCGCGCGGCCGATCGCCAGCATCTGCTGTTCGCCGCCGGAGAGCTGGTTGCCGAAATTGGTCCGTCGCTCCTTCAGCCGCGGAAACATCTCGTAGACCTTCTCCACCGTCCAGGGCCCGGGCTGGGCCACCGCGGTCATGTTCTCCTCGACCGTGAGCGAGCGGAAGATGTTGCGCTCCTGCGGCACCCAGCCGATGCCGGCGCGGGCCCGCTGGTCGGGCCGAAGCGCCGTGACATCCGTCCCGGCGAGCGCGACGGTCCCGGAAAAGCGGCGGGTCACGCCGACGATGGAGTTGATCAGCGTGGTCTTGCCGGTGCCGTTGCGGCCGAGCAGAGCCAGCACCTGGCCCTCGGCGAGGCGCAGGCTCATCTTCGGCAACACCACCGCCTCGCCATAGCCGGCGCGAAGGGCATCGATGGCGAGCAGGTCAGACATTGACCGCCTCCTCGCCGAGATAGACCGCCTTCACTTGCGGATCGCGCGCAACCTGCTCGGGCGGGCCCTCGGTCAGTAGCGCGCCGGAGACCAGCACCGAGATGCGGTCGGCAAAGGAGAAGACGAGGTCCATGTCGTGCTCGATCAGCAGCACCGTGACGTCGCGCGGCAGGCTGCCGACGACGGCGAGGATGTCATGGCGCTCGCTCTCGGGCACGCCGGCCGCGGGCTCGTCGAGCAGCAGCACGCGCGGCTTGGCGGCGATCGCGACCGCGATCTCAAGCAGGCGCTGCTTGCCATAAGGCAGCGTCACCGTCTCTTCGTTCATGACGTCGAGCAGGTGGAAGCGCGACAGAAGATCGGCGATCTCGTCGTTGACGTCGCTACGCGTGCCCATTCGCCGCCACCAGTCGCCACCGTGGCCGAGGCGCTCCGACACCGCGAGGCCGATGGTCTCGAGCGGGGTGAGATCAGGATAGAGCTGGTTGATCTGGAAGGTACGCGACAGGCCGCGCAGCACGCGCTTGTGCACGGGCAGGTCGGTGATGTCCTGCCCCTCAAGCAGGATGCGGCCGGAGTTCGGCTTGAGCACGCCGGTGAGCTGGTTGATGACGGTGGTCTTGCCGGCGCCGTTCGGGCCGATCAAGGCATGGCGGGCGCCCTGCTCGATTTTCAGGGACAGGTCGCGCGTGACACGCAGGCCGCCAAAGGTCTTTTCGAGGTTCTGGGTTTCGAGCGCGATGGTCATGCGTCGCTCTCCGGCACGGCGACGACGGCCTTGCGTCCGGCGACCTGCTTGATGATCAGATTGGGCACATAGAGCACCCAGCGATGCAGGCGCTGCCGGCCGATCAGCACGATGAGCACCAGCACGAGGCCGATCCAGAACTGCCAGTATTGCGGCGTGATGGTGGAGAAGAATTCCTGCAGCATGCGGAAAATCACCGCGCCGATCAGCCCGCCATAGAGATAGCCAGTGCCGCCGATCACGAGCACCAGCATCAGGTCGGCGGAGCGCTCGAAAGCGAACACGTCGAGCGAGGCGATCGCGGTGGTCTGGGTGAACAGCGCACCGGCGATACCGGCATAGAACGCCGCGAGCGTGTAGATCGCGATCAGGCGGCGATTGACGGGGATGCCGATCGCGGCGGCGCGCAGCGGATTGTTCTTGATTGCGCGCAGCGAAAGCCCGAACGGGGAATGCACCACGCGGCGGGCGAACAGGAACAGCAGGAACAGCACGGCCAGCGAATAGAAGAAGCCGGTCTTGCCGAACATGTCGAACGGGATCTCGCCGAAGATCGGCTGCATCTCGATGCCCTGCAGACCATCGGTGCCGCCGGTGATGTTGGAGAAGCGTTCGGCGAGCGCTTCCAGCAGCAGTGCGATGCCAAGCGTGACCATCAGGCGGGTGAGATCGACGCCGCGGATCACCAGGAAGCTGGTGGCAAAACCCAACACCATCGCGGCGAGACCCGCCGCGACCAGCGCCAGCACCGGCTCCGCGATGATGCCGTGGAGCGCAAGCAGCCCCGCGGCATAGGCGCCGACGCCGAAGAAGGCGGCGTGGCCGAGCGAGACGATGCCGGCATAGCCGAGGATGAGATCGAGCGACATCGTGAACAGCGCCAGGCGCAGGATGTCGGTCATGATCAGATAGCGCGAGGGAAACAGGAAGCCGCAAGCGAGCACGATGAGCCAGAAGGCGACTTCGCCGTAGTGCCAGCGCGCCTGGCGCTGGGCGTGATACCCGACGTCGGAAGAAGCGGTCATCGGCGAACTCAACGCGTGGCCGTGCGGCCGAACAGGCCGTTCGGGCGCCAGATCAGGATCACGATCATCATGGTGTAGATCACGAAGGGTCCCATCTTCGGCACGTAATACTTGCCGGCGACGTCGCCGATGCCGAGCAGGAGCGAGGCCAGGAACGGGCCGGTTATCGAAGAGGAGCCGCCGACCGTCACCACGATCAGGAAGTAGATCATGAACTTCAGCGGGAAATACGGATCGAGGCCGAGGATCTCGGCGCTGAGCGCGCCGCCGAGGCCGGCGAGCCCGCAGCCGAATGCGAATGTGAAGGCAAACACCTGCGGCACGTTGATGCCGAGGCCGCTCGCGGCGCGGGGATCATCGACCGCGGCGCGCAGGCGGCTGCCGAAGCGGGTCTTGGCCAGCACCATCTGCAGGCCGATGGTCAGCAGGCCGCAGATCACGATGATCATCAGCCGGTAGCGGCCGATGCCGACGCCGAACACGTCGAACTGCCCCTGGAGCGCGGCCGGCAGATTGATGAAGACGCGCGAGGAGCCCTGGATGTAGTCGACGGCCGCGACCGACATGAAGGTCAGGCCGATGGTGAACAGCACCTGGTCGAGATGGCTGCGCGTGTAGAGGTGGCGGTAGAGCGTACGCTCGAGCAAGATTCCGATCGCCGCCGAGGAGACGAAGGCGAGCGGCAACGCCGCGAAGAACGGCCAGCCCATCCGGTTGACCAGCACCATACAGACATAGCCGCCGGCCATGGCGAAGGCGCCATGCGCAAGGTTGACGAAGTTCATCAGGCCGAGCGTGACCGCGAGCCCGCAGGCGAGCACGAACAGCAGCATGCCGTAGGCAACGCCATCGAACAGGTTGGTGAGGATTGCGGTCATCGAGGATAGATCGTTCCTGGTGGACGCTCGTCATTCCGGGGCAGCGCGAAAGCGCTGAGCCCGGAATCTCGCTTCAACAATTTCGAGATCCCGGGTTCGCGCCAATGCGCGCCCCGGGATGACGCGCTTACGCGCGTCACTTCTTGGTCTTGCCGAGATCCTTGACGGCCTCGAAGGTCGCGAACTCGACGTTGTAGAGCTCGCCATCGACCTTCTCGACCTTGCGGATGTAGATGTTCTGCACGATGTCGCGGGTCTCGGGGTCGATCGAGATCGGGCCGCGCGGGCTCTCCCACTTCTGGCCCTTCATCGCCTCGATCAGCTTGTCGCCGTTGGTGTCGCCACCCGTCTTCTTCAGCGCCTCGTAGATCAGGTGAATGCCGTCATAGCCGCTCACGGCCATGAAGCCCGGGCGGTTGCCGAAGGCCTTCTTATAGGCCGCGACGAAGTCCTTGTTCATCTGCGAGGGGTGCGCCGCCGAGTAAAGATGCGCGGTGACCGTGCCGAGCACGGCGTCGCCCATGTTGTTGAGCAGGTCGTCGTCGGTGACGTCGCCGGGTCCAATGACCTTGATACCGGCCTTGTCGAGGCCGCGCTCGGCATATTGCTTCATGAAGTTGCCGCCCTGGCCCGCCGGCACGAACACGAAGATCGCGTCGGGCTTGGCGTCCTTCATGCGCTGCAGGAACGGCGCGAAGTCGGGGTTGGCAAGCGGGGTCTTCACCTCTTCGACCACTTCGCCGCCGCCGGCGGTGAAGTTCTGCTTGAAGAAGTTGAGCGCGTCATTGCCCGGTGCGTAGTCCGAGGTCAGCGTCGCCACCTTCTTGATGCCGTTCTTCACGGCCCAGTCCGCGATGATGGTCGAGGACTGCGCCAGCGTGAAGCTGGTGCGCACGATATAGGGCGAACGCTCGGTGATGATGGAGGTGCCGGCCGCCATCACGACTTCCGGGATCTTGGCCTGCGTCGCCAGCGGCGCGGCGGCGAGCGCGGCGGGCGTCACGCCGAAGCCGGCGATGAAGTTGACCTTGTCGTTGACGATCAGCTCCTGCGCGGCGGTCTTGGTCTTGTCGGGGATCGCAGCGTCATCCTTGAGGATGATCTCGACCTTCTTGCCGGCGACGGTGTCGCCCTTCTGCTGCATGTAGAGCTTGATCGCGTTCTCGATCTGCTTGCCGGTCGAGGCCTGGCCGCCGGTCATCGGCAGGATCAGACCGATCTTGACACTGTCCTCGGCCTTGGCGGGCGCGACGGCTGCAAGGCCCGCGATGGCGGCGGCCGCAGCGATCGTCGAAAATTGTTTGCGTTCGAACATCAGATGTCCCTCCCCTTTATTCCTGAACTCTTGTGCCTTGGACCGAGTGCCCGATCCTTGCCTCACCTATGCTCACGCGCGAGTGATATCGCGCGCCACATGGCGTCCTTCGCGCCCTGCTTGTCAATCGGACGTTTGGCGACTCTTCGGCGCAAGCCGAGCCGTTCCGATTGCCGACAGCGGAGAGCGATGCTGAGGTTACGCCAGAGTAACCGAAGTCCCCCGACAGCAACTGCATCCATTTGTACGATTGTACAAATAAAATGGACCTGTCAACGAAAAATGCCCTCGCCGGCCTTGGCCAGATTGTCGCGAGCGACCTTCGGCACAGTCTAGGAAAGCGTGCGATTGGGTGGATGGAGGATTTCGCCATTCATTTGCAGAATCTGAACATCGGCGGGTGAGGCGCCCCGCCTTGTTTGGTATTTTTGTACCTATCTCGAATAAGCCTATTTTACCTTGTTGAAGGCTACCCTTCCGGCGCCGGTCATCCGGCGTCCGACCTCCTGCTCCGACCCGGCGTGCCTATCCCATGATCATCCGTTACCGCTCCCCGCTCCTCCTGCTCGCGCTCGCTGCGGGGCTGTCCGGCTGCGGCACGGTCAACGAGAAGCTCTCGGCCGGCATGGGCGACTACGTTCCGCAATGGGCCGGCGGCCTTCCGGCCGACGCGCCGCCGCGGCCGGGCACGCCGCAATACGACGCCTACATGAAGGAGCGCGAGCGCAAGCGGCTGATGCCGGCGGCCGATCGCGAGAAGGAAGAGCAGGCGCAGAAGGGCGCGACGGGCGCGACGTCGGGCAGCGCGGTGCGCTAGGGGAGCGAATGGCGAATAGGGAGTGGCGAATATAGCCACCCCTTCCATTCGCTACTCGCCGCTCACTATTCGCTAGTCCACGAACACCACGGTCTTGCGGCCGTTGAGGATCACGCGATCGTCCAGATGGTAGCGGATCGCGCGGGCGAGCACGCGGCGTTCGATGTCGCGGCCCTTGCGGACGAGATCTTCCGGCGTGTCGCGATGGCTGATGCGCTCGACGTCCTGGTCGATGATCGGACCTTCGTCGAGGTCGCGCGTGACGTAATGCGCGGTGGCACCGATCAGCTTGACCCCGCGCTCATGGGCCTGGTGATAGGGTTTTGCGCCCTTGAAGCCCGGCAGGAACGAGTGGTGGATGTTGATGCAGCGTCCCGAGAGCTTTGCCGAGAGATCGTCGGACAGGATCTGCATGTAGCGGGCGAGCACCACCAGATCGGTCTTCGTCTTGCCGACGAGGTCCATGATCTGCGCCTCTTGCTCGCGCTTGGTCTCCTTGGTCACGGGCAGATAGTGGAACGGGATCTCGCCGAAATCGAGCCCCGAATAAACCTCGCGCGGATGGTTGGAGACGATCGCGGCGAGCGTCATCGGCAATTCGCCGGTGCGCCAGCGGTAGAGGATGTCGACCAGGCAGTGGTCGGACTTCGACACCAGCAGCATCACCTTGCGATGCGCGGCGCGGTCGCGCATCTGCCATTCCATGCCGAAACGATCCGCGATCGCGGCAAAGCCGGTCTGGAGCGCCGCGAGCTCCACGGCGAGGTCGGCCGCGGTGAACACCACGCGCATGAAGAACTTCTTGGTCTCGACGTCGTCGAACTGCTGGGCGTCGAGAATGTTCTGTCCGGAGTTCGCCAGGAAGGTCGACACCGCCGAGACGATGCCGGGGCGATCCGGGCAGGACAGGGTCAGGACATATTGATGGTCGGGCATGGCTGTTGAAGAAATGGCTCTTGATGAAGGTTTGGGCAGCGGGCGCGGAACACCCCGCGATTTGCGCCCTGCTCTAGCACCGACCCCGGCCTTGCGCCAATCCCGACCGCGGAGTCAGGATGAATGGTCCATTGCGATTTGACTGACCGGAGCTCGCCCATGGCCGACCGATTGAACGGCACCCGCATCCTGATCCTGGAAACACGCGAGGAGGCGCAGTTTTCCAAGCTGCTGGCCGAGCAAGGCGCGGAGGTCGTGCAATGCCCGATGTTCACCATCGAGGACGCGCCGCACCCCGCCCCGGTCGAGGCCTGGATCCGCCGCGCCATCGACAAGCCGTTCGACGATCTCGTGCTGATGACCGGCGAGGGCCTGCGGCGGATCATGAAGCTCGCGCGCCCCCGCGGGCTCGACCAGGCCCTGGTCACCTCGCTGGCCAGATCACGAAAATTCACCCGTGGGCCGAAACCCGGCAGGGCCCTGCGTGAGGTCTCTCTGGACGCGCAGCAGACGACGGAGAAGCCGACGACGGAGGGCGTGATCGAGATGCTGGCGAAGCTCGACCTGAAGGGGCATCGGCTCGGCCTGCAGCTCTATCCGGACAAGGACCACAGCGCATTGACCGGCGCGCTTGCGGCGCAAGGCGCCGAGGTCGACACCGTGCTGCCCTATGTCTACGATTCCAAGGCGGCGGACGCCAACATCGTGGCTGCGATCGAGGCCATGGCGGAGGGGCGGATCGATTCCATCGCGCTGACCAATCTCGGTCAGGTCCGCCGCCTGATTGAGACCGCGCGGGCGCATGGCCTCGAAGCGCGCCTGCGCGCCGGATTCGAGCGGACGCTGATCGCCTCGGTCGGCCCTGCCGTGTCGGGGGAGCTCGCCGCGCATGGCCTTCGCACGGACATCGCACCGGCGGAAGATGCGTATTTCATGCGGCCACTGATTTCGGCGATGGCCGTAGTGCTGGCGGAGAAGAAACCGAAAGCACCGGTAACCTGAAAATCTCCGGCAGGGTCGGACCAGAGCAGTATCCTAACGACGCACGACACGGTACACGCACGCGTTTCCTTCGACGCCGCGGAGGGGGGCGTCGAACTCAACGATGGCATGGCCTGCCAGGAGGCCAGAGACGCCCGGCGCCGAATAAAGCGCTTCCGAGAGACAGATTTCGCCGGCATCGGCCAACGATTGCACGCGCGCCGCAACATTCACAGTTTGCCCGAAATAGTCCAGATTTTCATTGAGGGTCACTGCAATCGACGGACCACAATGCGCTCCGATCTTCAGGATGATGCTCGGATCGCCATGCTCGCTGTTGTAGCGTTCTATTTCTCCGAGCATGTGCAACGCCGCGGAGACCGCGTCGGTCGGGCGGGAGAAGACCGCCATCACCGCGTCCCCGATCGTCTTGACGATGGCGCCTGAATGCGCCTGGACGGTCGCTCCCAGCAAGGCAAAATGCTCGCGGACCAGGGCATAGGCATTCAGATCGCCGAGACGCTCGTACATCGCGGTCGACCCCTTGAGATCCGTGAACAGCAAGGTCACCTGCCGGATGCCAAGGCCTTCCCGCTCGTCGACGCGTTCCGAGCGGAACAGGCGGCGGAAGGTATGCCGCGCAAGCAACATGCCGCCGGACATATACGGTTCGAACTCGAGCGCAGGCTTGGTCGTCTGGGCCAGGACTTCGGGCGGCCAATTGATCAGGAGCAATGAGCCACGCACTGCGCCGGAGTTCTCCACGTCGATCACAACGGGGCCAGGCGGGACGACGGACAGCGAAGGCGAAAAGCGCCGCGCATCATATCCGACCCGCAGGACGGTCGGCACGGTTGCCGGTTCGCCTGCGACCGAGACCACGAATGCAGCCTGCGTCTGGATGTTGACGCCGGCCAGGGCACCGGGGCCGAGGTCGGCGCGAAGAGAGGTGGTCGAGCCCGGCGGCAAGAACGCAAGTCCGCGAACCAATCCACGCAGGAAATCGAGAAATCGGACCTGCTGACCGGGCATGCGCGCGTCACCCAAGAAACGAAGCTTCCAGTGGAAATCCTCGATCGAAAGGGAATGAGGATCATGAAATGGAATCCGCCGGAGTTGCGGCGAGACCGTAAACGTAACCTCAATGAAATCGTCGAGGTCGGTTTCACCGCTGACGTCGCAGAGGCCGCAAACGTAATGGGTCTTCAGGGTGCGCAGAGCGCCAAAGCTGTCGAGCACCATGCCGGACTGGGGACAAACAACGTCCCAACTCATCTCGAACAACCCGCTCCTGGTCGCATGGAGAAACAGGTCGATGCTTTCCGCCTCGGTAATGGCGCGATCACGCGCGAACGCCAGGGGATTGATCCGGTAGAGCGAGAGATCGTCACCGCTCCTGATCAGCGTTTCAAATTTCGAGATCACGCGTGGGCTCCAGGATCGGGCCTGCTCAATCTCGGTCATTTTGCTTTCGAGGAGTCGCTCCTGGATGCTGGTCATCGTGCGCCTGAATCATTGCAGTGTCACGAACGGGAATGGTCGCGTTTCAAACTGATGCGTATTTCACGCGGCGACGGCTCTCCGCGATGGCGACAACGCCTGCGGAAAGGAAGCAGCGGGTTGCAGCGCATTGAGCGCAGCATTTGCGCCGCCAGCCAGGCGACGATGCCTAGCTTGCCACCTGCGAGGCGGCCGACATCAACTCCTGAGGACTTGGCGCCCCGAACATGCGCTGACCGCCGTCAGGAACCTCGGTAAAGGTCCAGCGCACGATCCCCTCACGATCGAGCAGGAACTGGCCGAACAGCTGGCCCGTGCCGGCCGCCGCCATGCGCTGATCGGCGTCGGTCATCTCGTAACCGTCCTTGTTGTTGAGGTACTCGGCGGCCGCAGGCCGGTTCATCGGGCGAGGCAGTTCGCCGGGCATGTCGACCTGCATGCTCATGACGACATCCATACCCACCTTGCGCGGCCAATCAGTCTCGTTCTCCGTAAACTCGAGAGTGGGCAGGCCGAACGCACGGTGCGAGACCCGCTCGGGGTCGGACGCGGCGAGCAGATCGGGCAATGGATGATAGCGGAAGTAGAGCCGCGCGCGCTCGATCGGCGTATTGACGACCGTGAGGCTTTCGACGCCCTTGTCGCGCAGCGCTGCGCCAAGTTGCGCCTGTGCCGCGATATGGCGCCGGCAGAACGGGCAGTGCAGACCTCGAAACAAGCCGATCAATATCGGGCTCTGCCCGCGAAAATCTTCGAGCGAGATCTTTCCCTCGCGCGTGATGGCGTCCAGCACGATATTTGGTGCACGATCGCCCGGTTGAAGCGGTCCATCGACATGAGTTTCTGACATGCTCGAACTCCTTCATATGGCCTAGTCGAGAAATGGCAGTACGATCAGCCCTGCGGGATCGAGCCCGTGCCGGGTGCAGACGTCGTGGGCCAGCGCGAAATACCGCTCGGCCTCGGGCATGTCGCCGCGATCAAGGTTCAGCGTCGCGAGGCCATCATAGCATGGAAAAAGCTGCTGCGGCTCGCCGGTTTCGTTCGCCACCTCGATGGCCTCGTTGTAGCAGCGGGCGGCCAGATCGGGGCGGAAATGGCATTGATGGATTTGCCCGAGAACGATCAAGGGCACGGAGAGATGCTCGCGCTGATCGAGCGCACGGTCGATTTCGATCGCCTTTTCGGCAGCCGGCACCCCTTCCTCGGTACATCTGTCCGTGAAGGTGCAACAGGCAACGGCAAAATTGGCAAGTAGGCGCGCCTGGAAACCGAGATCGCCGATACGACGCGCGACATCGAGCCCGCGCCGGCAAACCTCCACGGCCTTCGCGGGGTCGACGATCGTGTAGAGCACGCCGAGATTGGTGTAGCCGCGGCAGGCAACGTTCAGGAGGCCGGCGGCTTCGGCCGCCGCGACACTTTGCTCCACCTCGCGCACCGCCTCCTGGTGACGCCCAAGCCGCGCCAGCGCAACCCCCTTGGTGTTGAGTGCCTCCGCAATGGCGCGCGCCGCCTCGCTCCCGCCCTGCTCGTCCGCGTTCGCCGGCGCTGACCGCGCGAAGCCGAGCGCCTCGTCTGCCCACCTCGCGGCGGCGACGTGATCCCCCACACGAAACGCGAGACGGCCGCGCTCCTGCAGGAGGTGCGCCCACTCGATCGGCGCGTCGGTCCCGCCAAGCCGCTCGGCTGCCTCGGCATAATACGTCTCCGCGCTGGTGCGCTTGCCGGCGTCCCATAACAAGTGGCCGAGCTTGCGAAGAATTCGGGCTTCGCCGGTCCAATCCCCGGCCGTGCGATGCTCCTCGAGGGCGCGTCGGTAGTGCTCCTCGGCCGTGCTTCGGCGGCCGGCCACGCGACAGAGGTCCGCGATCCGCTCATAGAGGACCAGGCGTTCCCCGTCCCGTTCGCCGCCGGCGAGCAGCACGGCGAGAGACTGCTGATAGAAACGGATGGCATCGTCGTTGGCATAGCTCGCGCGTGCGCGATCGCCGGCCGCGCGCAGATAGCGCGCGCCTTTCGGCTTGCTTGCGCTGAGACTGAAATGGTGTCCAAGCAGGACGAGATCTTCGAGCCGCTCGGGCTCGTTGCCATAGAGCCGCTCCAGAGCGGCGCCGATCCGTCCGTGGAGCTCGATCCGGCGCTGCAGAAGCAGGTTCTGATAGATCACGTCCTGAAGCATGGTCTGCGTGAAGCGGTAGGTCCGCAGCGAAATCGAGTTCGAGCCGGCGACCTCCTCGACGATCTCGGCGTCGCACAGAAGTTCGAGCCCCGGCTCGACCTTTGCCCGCTCGGTTGCCGCCGCGCCGAGAACCGCCGCATCGAAGCGCGGGCCAATCACCGCGGCTTCCTGGGCCAGGTGCCTCACCTGATGCGGCAACCGATCCAGGCGCGCCAGCAACAACGCCTGAATGCTTGCCGGAATATCGGCGGCAGCTTCGTCCGACGTCATACGCCACTGCGCGCCGTCGCGCACGAGGGCGCCGGCTTCGATGAGGCCGCGGATGATCTCCTCGAGGAAGAGCGGATTGCCGCCGGCGCGCTCGAGGATACGGCTGAACAATTGTCCCGGCGCTTCACGAAGGCCGTGACTGAAATACGCAGCGAGCAACCTTTGTCCGTCGGTATCGCCAAGCGGCGGCAACCGAAGCGTGGTGTGACTGATCCGGCTCGAGCCGAACTGGTCCAGCTCCAGCATCGGCCGATGTGTGAACAGCAGCATCAGCCGCGACCGCTCCAGCCGGTCCACCAGGAACCGCAAGGCTTCGAGCGACACCGCATCGGCCCAATGCAGATCCTCGACGATGATCAGCAGCGGCGACAACGCGAGCCGGCGTTCGAAGACGGTGCGGATCGCGAAGAAAACCTGCCGACGAAGCTGTTCGGGCTCGACGTGCCTGAGCACGGCGTCGCGGTCGCCGTGGCCAAGAACATGCAGATAGAGAGGCATCAGGCGGTCGGCCTCGTCAGTTGCAAGGCCAAGCTCCGACAGCGCTTCGGCAACCTTCGCCTCCGCTTCTGCGGCGCTGGCCTTCTGCGCGATGCCATAGGCGCTGCGCAGCACCGCGGCGAGCGTGCCGTAGGATTGCTCGCCGAGCGGCGAGCAGACCGCCTGCCGGATCGCCACTCCTGCGAAGCGATCCTCCTCGCCGATGCGGGCGACGAATTCGCTCACCAGGCGCGTCTTCCCGATGCCGGCCTCGCCGACCAGCCGCACCAGTTGAGCCGCGCCGCCGCAGGCGCGATCAAGGCTGCCGATCACGCGCGCAAGCTCGGCGTCGCGTCCGATCAGCGGCGCATCGAGGCCCAGCGTGTCGAGGCCTCGTGCCGCACGCGGCGTCTCGAGCGGTCCCTTCAGACGATGGACCAGAACGCTGCCCATCTTGCCCTTGAGCGAGACCTCGCCAAGCGAATCATAGGCGAACGCATGCCGCGTCAGACGGTAGGTCAACGGTCCGACCAGCACCTCGCCCGGAGACGCCATCGACTGCAGCCGCTGGGCGGTGTTCACGGTGTCGCCGGTCACCGAATAGGATTTGGCAACGCCTACGCCCAGCCCGCCTGCAACGACGTGTCCGGTGTTGATGCCGACATGGAGCAGCAGCGGCGAGCCGGCATAGGCCTTCGCGCGCTCGCTCAGTCGCGCCGTCCGCACGATCATGTCGAGGGCAGCGCGGACCGCCCGCTCCGGGTCGTCCTCGTGCGCGGCTGGCGCGCCGAACAGTGCGAGCAGCGCATCGCCGATGAATTTGTCCACGAAACCGCCAAAGCCCTGCACCGCGGCCGTCAGTTCCGCGAACAATTCGTTCTGAAGCGTCTGCATGACCTCGGGGTCGAGCCGCTCGCTCATCGCAGTGAAGCCGCTGAGGTCGGCAAACAGCACGGTGATGGTGCGGCGGTTCGCTTCGCTATCGATTTTGTCCGACGGCGGTCGAAATGCGTGTTGAGCCTCGGGCGTGGGCACGAGCGGTGGCGAAGAGATGGCCGATGGGACTGCCGTCGCCGTCCACGCCGCGGCCTGCCCGCCGCCCTTGGGCGCGGCAGCGACGGGAGTGCCGCATTTCGGGCAATACGCGAAATCAGGTGCGCATCGAAAGCCGCAGCCAGGGCATACGCTCGGCTGCTTCGTGCCGCACTGCGGGCAGAAGGCAAAGCCGCTCTGAACCTCGAAACCGCAACCCGAGCAGTTCATGGCCCAAAACCTCGCGGGAGCCGCGATGGCGCTATCGGCTGGGCCCGGCCTCAGGGGCCCACGATGCGGACCAGAATGGGCTCGACGCACCGGAAGAGCAAGCGGCGGCGACGGGTCTACCCCTTCGTAGCGGATATGCTGCGGGTGCGCTGGCGGATCGAAAGCCGGCCGCAGCGCGAAGTGATTTGTCGGCAAGCATGGCCGCATGCCGTAGCGTCAATTGACACGCGCGTCGCCGGTACTACGCTCGCGCACAGAAGAACGAAGAATAAGGGCAGGGAATCGCCGTGAAACCCGTCATCGCATCTTGAGCACAGCCGTAAGACCTTCCGCGCTCGCGCCATTCCGCATCCGCAACTATCGCTTCCAGTGGCCGTCCGACCTGCTCACCTCCTGGGCCTTCGAGGTCGAGACGCTGGTGCTCGGCTGGTACATCCTGGTCGAGACCGGGTCGGTGCTGCTGCTGACCATTCTCGCCTCGCTGCAATATCTGGGAACGCTGATTGCACCCGTGCTCGGGATGGTCGGCGACCGCATGGGTCACCGCGATCTCCTCGTCGTGCTGCGCCTCACCTATACGGTTCTGGCCGCGACCATCATGGTGCTGGCGCTGACAGGGCACCTGGCGCCGCTCAACGTCATGATCATCGTGACGATCATGGGCCTGATCCGCTCCTCCGATCTCGGCCTTCGCAGCGCATTGCTCGCCGACATCATGCCGGCCGCTCAGCTCGTCGGTGCGATCAGCCTGTCACGCACGACCCAGGATAGCGCCCGTATTGCCGGAGCGCTGACGGGAGCTGGCCTGTTCGCCGTGCTCGGCATTGGATTTGTCTATGCGGCGGTCGCCAGCCTCTATCTCGTGGCAGCAATTCTCATGTCCTGCCTGACCCGGCCGGAAAGATCCGTCGTCACGACCGATCTGCCGGCGAACAGCCGCGCCGTTTCAAAACTGCTCGAGGAGCTGAAGGAAGGGATCGTCTACGCCTGGAACGGCCCTGGCATGGGTGCAGCGCTGTGCGTGGCGTTCCTCGCCAACCTCACCGCATTTCCCTTCACCGGCGGACTGTTGCCTTACATCGCGCGGGAGATCTTTCACACCGACCAGACCGGTCTCGGCTATCTCTCGGCGAGCTTCGCCGTCGGTTCGCTGATCGGCTCCATCACGCTCAGCCTGCTCGGTGGATTGCGGATTGCCCGGCTGCTGATCGGCGCGACGCTGGCCTGGTACACCATGCTGCTGGTGTTCGTGGAGATCAGGACCATGCCGGTGGCGATGGCCTGCCTCGTTCTCGCCGGCATCGCCCAGAGCATGTCGATGATCTCCGCGGCCGTGATCCTGATGCGCACGGCGAGCGCGCATCTGCGCGGCCGGGTGATGGGCGTGCGCATGATGGTGATCTACGGCCTGCCGCTCGGATTGCTCGCGGCCGGCAGCCTGATCGACATCATCGGCTATTCCGCGACCGGCTCGCTCTATGCCGCAGCGGGCTTCATCGCGATGCTGGCGATCGCGATTCGCTGGCGCGCCGATCTCTGGCCGGTGCACGCCCCCGCCAATGCGCGCTAGAGCTCGAAAGCGCGCTAATCGCCATACCCCCGCAGCCGCTCGACATCGAGGATGGTGACGCCGCCATATTCGAGCCTCAGCAGCCCCTCCTTCTCCAGCCGGTTCAGCGCGCGGTTGGCGTTCTGGCGCGACATGCCGGACAGCGCGCCGATCTCCTCCTGGGTGATCTCCAGATGCGCGGTCGATTCCGGATAGAGGATCGGGTTGAACAGCGAGGCGATGCTGCGGGCAAGCCGCGAGGTGGCATCGAGCGTGCGGTTGACCTCGAGCATGCCGATGAACTGGCCGAGCCGCTCGTTGAGCTGGCGCACCAGGAAGCGGTTGAAGCCGACGCTGTTCTCGAACAGCCACATGAAGGCGCTGCGCTCCATCAGCGCGACGCGGCTGTTGCGCAGCGCCACCACGTCGTAGCGGCGCGGCTCATTCTTGAGCACGCTGCCCTCGCCGAACCAGGCGCCGGCTGTCAGCCCGGCCAAGCTCGTCTCCTTGCCGTCGCGCGACACCCCGCCCATCCGGGCAAGGCCGAACACCATTCCCGCCCAATAGTCGAAAGTGTCGCCGCGCATGAACACGGTCTCGCCGGTGCCGTAGGACCGCTCCGTGATCCCGGTGCGCGCGACCTCGATCTCCGCTTGCGTGAGCTCGCGCGACCAGGCGGCAATGCGCTTCAGTTGATCCTCTGAAATCATGATCCCGAAGTCAGCCGCACCGTATCGTCACTCCGCTCTATGCTGCATTGCAGCATCACCTTTCCCACCGCCATTCGACGAAAGATGAAGACCGCCTCGGTCCGAAAAACTTTGTCGCAGAATTGTCAGGCCGGAGACATTTCAAAATAGCGCTTTCCCTTATTGAGAGCCACCTCGGGTGATGCGGCTTTTGATCCAAACGGGAACGAAAGTGGCGCCGATCCGGTCGGGACCATCTGCTGCATGGTCTGTCCGGCACGGCCGTACTAGGATCGCCCGCGAGGAACGGACGAAGAGCGCCGCAGAATGCGCCATCACCGGGAGGGATTTGTTTGGTGGCTACCAGTCTCGAAGTGCGCGGCGTGTCCCTGCGATTCGGCGGCGTCCGTGCGCTGACCGATGTCAGCTTCGCCATCAAGGAGGGCGAGCTGTTCTCGATCATCGGCCCGAACGGCGCCGGCAAGACCTCGATCGTGAACTGTATTTCCGGTCGCTACAAACCGACCGAAGGCCAGCTGTTCTATGGCGACCGCGACATCACCGGCCTGACGCCGAACGCCCGCGCCTCGCTCGGCATCGGCCGCACTTTCCAGAATCTGGCGCTGTTCCACCACATGAGCGTGCTCGACAATATCATGGTCGGCCGCCACCACCTCCTGAAGAACAACTTCCTCACGGGATCGCTGTACTGGCTCACCGGCGCGCGCAAGGAAGAGCTCGCGCACCGCCGCAAGGTCGAGGAAATCATCGACTTCCTCGACCTGCAATCGGTGCGCAAGGCGACCGCCGGCACCCTCTCCTACGGCCTGCGCAAGCGCGTCGAGCTCGCCCGCGCCATGGCGCTGGAGCCGCGCCTGATCCTCCTCGACGAGCCGATGGCCGGCATGAACTTCGAGGAGAAGGAGGACATGGCCCGCTACATCGTCGACCTCAACGAGGAGTTCGGGATGACGGTGGTGATGATCGAGCACGACATGGGCGTGGTGATGGACATCTCCCACCGCGTCATGGTGCTGGATTTCGGCCGCAAGATCGCCGAGGGCGACCCGGGTGCGGTGCTCGCCGATCCCCACGTCCGGCGCGCCTATCTTGGCGAAGAAGACGAAGTGCTGGTCGATCCCGATGATGCTCCGCCGGCGCAGGAGAGCGCGGCATGATGGATTATGCGGGCCGCGTCGCGCAGGCCGACACCTATCCCAAGATGCTCCGCCTGAACGCGAAGGAGCACGGCCACGAGATCGCGCTGCGCGAGAAGGATCTCGGGCTCTGGCGCATCTTCACCTGGAACGACTACCAGACCCGCGTGCGCGACTTCGCGCTCGGCCTCGTCGAGCTCGGCCTCGGACGCAACGATGTCATCGGCATCATCGGCGACAATCGGCCGGACTGGGTCGCGGCGGAAGTGGCGACGCATGCGATCGGTGGCCTCAGCCTCGGGCTCTATCGCGACGTGCTCGATGAAGAAGCCGCCTATCTCCTCACCTATGGCGAGGCGCAGCTCGTCTTTGCCGAGGACGAAGAGCAGGTCGACAAGCTGCTAGCGCTGGCCGAGCGCGTGCCGAAGCTGAAGCACATCATCTATTCCGACCCGCGCGGCATGCGGAAATATGACGACCCGCGCCTGATGTCAGCGGAGAAATTTGCCGAACTCGGCCGCGCCCGCGCGACGCGCGAGCCGGACCTTTACGACAAGCTGGTCGATGCGACCAGGGGCGAGGACGTCGCGATCCTCTGCACCACCTCGGGCACCACCTCGCATCCGAAACTGGCGATGCTCGCCGCCGGTCGCGTGCTCGGCCATTGCGCGACCTATCTCGCCTTCGACCCCAAGGGACCCGACGACGAATACGTCTCGGTGCTGCCGCTGCCGTGGATCATGGAACAGGTCTACGTGCTCGGCAAAGGCCTGCTCTGCCGGATGAAGATCAACTTCGTCGAAGAGCCCGACACGATGATGAACGATCTGCGCGAGATCGCGCCGACCTTCGTGCTCTTTGCCCCGCGGGTGTGGGAGTCCATCGCCGCCGACGTCCGCGCCAAGGTGATGGACGCAACGCCCTTCAAGCAGCGCCTGTTCGACATCGGCATGAAATCGGGCCTCGCTGCGCTTGACCAGGGCAAGCGCTCCGGCTTTGCCGACGCCATCCTGTTCCGCGCGCTGCGCGACCGCCTCGGCTTCACCCGCCTGCGCTCGGCCGCCACCGGCGGCGCCGCGCTCGGTCCCGACACCTTCAAGTTCTTCCAGGCCATCGGCGTGCCGCTGCGCACGCTTTACGGCCAGACCGAGTTGCTGGGTGCCTACACGCTGCATCCCGAAGGCAAGGTCGACCCTGATACGACCGGCGTGCCGATGGCCGACAGCGTCGAGATCCGCATCGACAATGCCGACGTCCACGGCGTCGGCGAGATCGTGGTGCGGCATCCCAACATGTTCCTGGGCTACTACAAGAACCCGGAAGCGAGCGTTGCCGATATCAAGGACGGCTGGATGCTGTCGGGCGATGCCGGCTATTTCAATGCCAACCAGCAGCTCGTCGTCATCGACCGCATCAAGGATCTCGCCGAGACCTCGCGCGGCGAACGCTTCTCGCCGCAATTCATCGAGAACAAGCTGAAGTTCTCGCCCTATATCGCGGAGGCCGTGGTCCTCGGGGCCGGCCGCGATGCGCTCGCGGCGATGATCTGCATCCGCTACTCCATCATCTCGAAATGGGCGGAAAAGAACCGCCTCTCCTTCACCACCTACAGCGACCTCGCCTCGCGGCCCGAGGTCTACAAGCTGCTGCAGAAGGAGGTCGAGACCGTCAACGCCACGCTGCCGCCGGCCCAGCGCATCGCGCGCTTCCTCCTGCTCTACAAGGAGCTCGACGCCGACGACGGCGAGCTCACCCGTACGCGGAAGGTGCGACGCGGCGTCATCAACGAGAAGTACGAGGGGATCATCGACGCCATCTACCGCGGCGATGCCGACATCCCCGTCGACACCGTGATCCGCTTCCAGGACGGCACCACGCAGCGCGTCCGAACGACGCTGCGCGTGGTGGACCTCGGCGGACACGGCCACATGGCGGAGGCAGCGGAGTGAACTTGCTTCCAGCCCAACACGCGATGCCAGCCGATGCGCCCTCTCCCCTTGTGGGAGAGGGCATCTCCGCCATTAGCCACACCCCCACTTGGGTAAGGGGTCCTCTCGCCGCACCGTCACTGCCGAGACAACCCCTCACCCGTCTTCGCTTCGCGAAGCCACCCTCTCCCACAATGGGAGAGGGTGCACCGTCATCGCTTCTGCATTTTGCGCGGATATCGGCATGAACACCGCCTTCCTCATCCAGCTCCTGGTCAACGGCCTCGTGGTCGGCACGCTCTATGGCGTGGTCGCGATGTCGTTCGTGCTGATCTACAAAGCGACGCAGGTCGTCAACTTCGCGCAAGGTGAGCTGCTGCTGGTCGGCGCCTGGGTGTGCTGGGCGCTGCTCGCCAAATACCAGGTGCCGTTCTGGATCGGCATGCCGATGACCCTGGTGTTCATGTTCGTGTTCGGCATCGCTGTCCAGGTCCTGATCCTCAGGCCGATGATCGGCGAGCCCATCATTTCCGTCATCATGGTGACGATCGGCCTCTCCACCGTGCTCCAGGCCACGCTGAAATGGATGTTCGGCGTCAATCCGCAGCCGTTCCCGCGCGTGTTCGAGAGCCAGTCGGTGAGCCTGTTCGGTCTTCAGATCCAGACCGTCTACGTGATGAGCCTCGTCGTCTCGGTCGCGATGATGATCGGCATGGCCTGGTTCTTCCGCGCCTCCAAATACGGCCTTGCGATGCGCGCCACCGCGTTCAACCAGCAGGTGGCGCAGTCGCTGGGCATTTCGGTCAAGAGCGTGTTCGCGATGGCCTGGGCGATCTCGGCGACGGTATCGGCGGTCGCAGGTGTCGTCGTCGCCGTCGTCAACGGCGTCTCCTCGGGCCTTGCCGCCTACGGCATCAAGGTGTTCCCGGCCGCGATCCTCGGCGGGCTCGATTCCGTCGGCGGGGCCGTGCTCGGCGGCATCATCATCGGGCTGCTCGAGAACGTCGCCCAATATGTCGACAGCGAATATCTGCACTGGGGCAATCTCTACGAGATCGCGCCGTTCTACGTCCTCATCATCGTGCTGATGATCAAGCCCTATGGCCTGTTCGGCACCCACGACATCGAGCGGATCTGACCATGGCCGGCCCTGCCCTCATCCCTGCTGGTGATTTCCGCACCTCCTATGCGGCCGACACCACGATCTTCCCCACCACCACCAGCCGCAACTTCGCGATCGCAGGCGTGGCGCTGCTGTGCCTGGCGCCGCAATTCTTCAGCGGCTACTGGCTCAGCATCCTGATCCAGATCGGCATCTTCTCGATCGCCGCGCTCGGGCTCAACATCCTGGTCGGCTTCACCGGCCAGATCTCGATCGGGCACGCCGCCTTCTTCCTGCTCGGCGCCTTCACCTCGGCCTACATCTCCAACAACGCGCCGATCCCCGTGTTCTTCGCGATCCCGCTCGCAGGGCTCGTCACCGCGCTGGTCGGGCTGATCTTCGGCATCCCGGCCGCGCGATTGAAGGGTCTCTACCTCGTCATCGCGACGCTCGCCGCGCAATACATCCTGCTCGACTTCTTCTCCCGCGCCGAATGGTTCTCCGGCGGATCGGTGCCGGCGAGCGCAAATCCGTTCTCGATCTTCGGCTACACGCTGCGCGGCGACCGGCAATATTTCTACGTCGTGCTGGCCTACGTGCTGGCGAGCTTCATTCTGGTCACCAATCTGATGCGCACGCGCGACGGCCGCGCGCTGGTGGCGATCCGTGACCATTATCTCTCCGCGGAAATCATGGGCATCAACCTCACCAAATACCGCACGCTGTCTTTCGGCCTCGCCGCTTTCTTCGCCGGCATCGCCGGCGCGCTTTATGCCCACTACCAGCTCGTGGTCTCGCAGGAAGGTTTCGGCATCGAACGGTCGATCCTGTTCCTGGCCATGATCATCATCGGCGGCACCGGCTCGATCATGGGCACGCTGATGGGCACCGCCTTCGTGGTGCTGCTGCCCGAGGGAATGGAATTCATCAGCCACTATCTGAAGGGCGGCGCGATCGACAAGGCGTTGTCGCTCAACACCAACATCACCTTCCTGCGCGAGATCGCGATCGGGGTGATCATCATTGCGTTCCTGATGTTCGAGCCCGACGGGCTCGCGCATCGCTGGCGGCAGATCAAGGCGTACTGGAAACTCTATCCGTTCTCGCACTGAGCGCGGCAATCTCACTTAAACAATAAACAGGAGGAACCGACCCATGACGATGAAGTCCCTTTTGAGCACCGCATCGCTCGCTTTCGTGATCGCCGCATTCTCGGCCGGTGCACAGGCGCAGATCGCGATCGGTCACCTCGCCGATTATTCCGGCGGCACCTCCGACGTCGGCACCCCCTACGGCCAGGCCGTCGCCGATACCTTTGCATGGGTCAACAAGAACGGCGGCGTCGGCGGCAAGCAGCTCAACGTCGACACCAATGACTACGGCTACCAGGTGCCGCGCGCGATCGCGCTGTACAAGAAGTGGTCGGCGCCGGACGGCAAGGTAGCCGCGATCATGGGCTGGGGCACGGCCGATACCGAAGCGCTGACCGGCTTCCTCGCCCAGGACAAGATCCCCGATCTCTCCGGCTCCTACGCCGCCGCGCTGACCGATCCCGAAGGCGTCAGCGGCAAGGCCAAGCCCGCGCCTTACAATTTCTTCTATGGCCCGAGCTATTCGGACTCGCTGCGCGCGATGCTGATCTGGGCGGCCGAGGACTGGAAGGCCAAGGGCAAGTCGGGCAAGCCGAAATTCGTCCACATGGGCGCCAACCATCCCTATCCGAACGCGCCGAAGGCCGCCGGCGAAGCCATGGCGCAGGAGCTCGGCTTCGAGGTGCTGCCGCCGCTGGTGTTCGCCCTCACGCCGGGTGACTACAGCGCGCAGTGCCTCAGCCTGAAGTCCTCGGGCGCCAACTACGCCTATCTCGGCAACACTGCGGCGTCCAACATCTCGGTGATGAAGGCCTGCAAGACCGCCGGCGTCGAGATCCAGTTCCTCGGCAATGTCTGGGGCATGGACGAGAACGCCGCCAAGACCGCAGGCGATGCCGCCAACGGCGTGATCTTCCCGCTGCGCACCGCGGTGAGCTGGGGCGGCGACGCGCCCGGCATGAAGACCGTGATGGAGATCTCCAAGATGTCCGACCCGAGCGGCAAGGTCTATCGCCCCGTGCACTACATCGCCGCGGTCTGCTCGGCGCTGTACATGAAGGAAGCGCTCGACTGGGCCGCCAAGAACGGCGGCGCCACCGGCGAGAACGTCGCCAAGGGCTTCTACCAGAAGAAGGACTGGGTGCCGGCCGGCATGGAGGGCGTCTGCAATCCCTCGACCTGGACCGACAAGGACCATCGCGGCACGCTGAAGGTCGACCTCTACCGCACCAAGGTGTCGGGCGCGACCGACGGCGACCTCAACGATCTCATGGCCAAGGGCACGATCAAGCTCGAGAAGGTCAAGACCGTCGAGCTGCCGCGCAAGGCTGAACTGCTGGGGTGGTGAGCCTGTCCTGTTCGTCGTTCCGGGGCGATGCAAAGCATCGACCCCGGAACCTCGAGATTCCGGGTTCGGTCCTGCGGACCGCCCCGGAATGACGGCGCAAGGTTGCGACGACACCGAGAGAGTAACTGACCATGAGTGAAGCGGCCCAAATCGACCGCCCCTCCCCCACCGCCGTCCCCGCGCCGCCCCTGCTCGCCGTGCGCAACATCGAGGTCGTCTATGACGACGTCATCCTGGTGCTGCGCGGCCTCAGCCTCGATGTGCCCAAGGGCGCGATCGTGGCGCTGCTGGGTGCCAATGGCGCCGGCAAGTCGACGACGCTGAAGGCGATCTCGGGGCTGCTCAAGACCGAGGACGGCGAGGTCACGCGCGGCGAGATCCTGTTCGAGGGCGAGCGCATCAACGGCATCGATCCCGACAAGATCGTCCGCCGCGGCATCTTCCAGGTCATGGAGGGGCGCCGCATCGTCGCCGACATGACGTCGCTGGAAAACCTCAAGCTCGGCGCCTTCACCCGCAGGGACCGCGAGGTCGATGCCGACCTCGACATGGTCTTCAATTATTTCCCGCGCCTGAAGGAGCGCACCGGCCTTGCCGGCTATCTCTCCGGCGGCGAGCAGCAGATGCTCGCGATCGGCCGCGCGCTGATGGCGCGCCCGAAGATGATCCTGATGGACGAGCCGTCGATGGGCCTGTCGCCGCTGCTGGTGAAGGAGGTGTTCTCCATCATCCAGAAGATCAACCGCGATCTCGGCGTCACCATCCTGCTGGTCGAGCAGAACGCCCGCGCCGCACTGTCGGTGGCCAGCCACGGCTACATCATGGAGCAGGGCAAGGTCGTGCTCGACGGCACAGCCGACGACTTGCGCGACAACGAGGACGTCAAGGAGTTCTACCTCGGCGGCGCCGGCGACCAGCGCAAGAGTTTCAAGAACCTCAAGAGCTTCAAGCGGCGCAAGCGGTGGCTCTGACAAGGCGTTTTCGAGCGAAGCGGGAACCGGTTCGCGTGAAGAAAACGCGTCGAAACAAAAAAGCCTTACTCGAGGACCAGCTCCGCTTCCGTGACTGCGCAGAGAACATGATAGAACGACGACGCAGGAATGGTGTCGACCAGCGATTTGCCGTCGCGATCGAACTGGTCGTACCAGCCGCCCTTGACGGGATGGCTGAGATAATTCCGTTCGAGCCGCACCAGCGCCGCACGCGCCTTGTCCGCCGCGCCCGCCTCGCCGGACTCGGCCTGCGCGATCCACGCCTTTGCGATCTCCGTCTGCGGCCACAGCCGGCGCGTGCTGCGGCGAATGTTGCCGCTCGCATCGCCCTCATCGATCAGGCAGCCGGTCGCCTCGTCGCAATAGCGCAGCGCAGTCGCCAGCAGTTCGCTGCGCCGCTGCCCGGTCGGACACCCCGTGATGCGTTCGAAGCCCTTCAGCAGCCAGACCCATTCCGCCTGATGGCCCGGCTCGACGCTGACCGGCTCGATCTTGGACCAGTCCTCCTCGAAATACTCGGACAGGACGTGCTTCTGCTTGTCGTAGAGATTGGCCAGGAACAGCGCGAAGAACTCGCCGGCGCGGTTCTGGAACGACAAATCGTGAGTCGCGTCGAAGCAGGCGATCATCGCCTCGAACAGATGCATGTGCGGATTCTGCCGGCGCGGCAGCGAGACCGGCAGGCCTTCGTGGACGCCGCCATGCGGCGAGCGCAGATGGCCGTCGAGGAAGCCGAGCAGCGCGTCGATCTCGGCGCGCACCTGCGCGTCCTTGTCGAGCCCGTAGACGGCCGCGAGCGCAAACAGGATGAAGGCGTGGTCGTAGGCGTCGCGCCTTCCGTCCAGCACCGCGCCCTCCGGCGTCAGCCGGTGCACATAGCCGGGCTTGCCGTCCGGCGATTTCGCCTTCGCCAGCAGGTGCTCCAGCCCCTTCAGCGCGATGGCGCGGCCTTCAGGGTACCAGCCCATCTGCGCCGCCTTGGCGTAGCACCAGATCTGGCGCGCCTGGACGAACACGCGCCGCGGCGCGGCAGCGTCCGCCGTGCCGTCGCGGTGCAGCCGGTCGATGAATCCGCCCGCGGCATCGTCCCAGCCGACGGTCGACCACAGCGGCATCGCGTCGTCGATCATACGGCGTTTCAGGCGCGAGACGACATCGGCCGTCTCCTCCGCCGCCACGATCGGTTCCTCCGCCATCTCGCTCTCTCCACGTCCCGACAATGGCCGTCTGATACCCATGCCAGCGGCGGCGTGCAACGGATGCCAACCCGGAAAGATCAGCCATGACCGCCCATTACGACGCCCTCGAGACGCGCGAGCAAGCTGCGCGCGAGGCCGAGCTGTTTTCGCGCCTCCCGGACGTGCTGCGGAGCGCGATGGCGGCCCCGGCCTACGCCGAGCGGCTCAAGGGCGTGGACCCGGCCAGCGTGACCACCCGCGCGGCGCTGGCGCAACTGCCGGTGCTGCGCAAGTCGGAACTGCCCGCCCTGCACAAGGCCTCCGCGCCGTTCGGCGGCTTCGTGACGGCAGCCCCGGGCTCGTTCTCGCGCCTTTTCACCTCTCCGGGTCCGATCTTCGAGCCGGAAGGACGGCAGGCCGATCCCTGGCGCGGCGCGCGGGCGCTGTTTGCGGCCGGGTTCCGCGAGGGCGACATCGTGCTCAACACCTTCAGCTACCATCTCACGCCCGGTGGTTTCATCTTCGACTCCTCGGCGCGCGCGCTCGGCTGCGCGGTGATCCCCGCAGGTCCTGGCAATGCCGAGCAGCAATTCGAGCTGATCGAGGCCTACCGCCCGGTCGGCTACAGCGGCACGCCGGACTTCCTGAAGATCCTGCTCGATGCAGCCGCCGCTGCGGGCCGCGATGTCTCCTCGATCAAGCGCGCGCTGGTCTCGGGCGCGGCCTTCCCGCCCTCGCTGCAGGCCGAGATCAAGGCGCGCGGCATCGACGCCTACCAGGCCTTCGGCACCGCCGATCTCGGCCTCATCGCCTTCGAGACCGAAGCGCGTGACGGCATGGTCGTGAACGAGGACCTGATCATGGAGATCGTCAGGCCCGGCACCGGCGATCCCGTGACGCCGGGCGACGTCGGCGAGATCGTCGTCACCTCGCTCGATCCGCATCATCCCTGGATCCGGCTTGCGCTTGGCGATCTCACCGCCGCCCTGCCCGGCACCAGTCGCTGCGGCCGCACCAACATGCGGATCAAGGGCTGGATGGGCCGCGCCGACCAGACCACCAAGGTCAAGGGCATGTTCGTCCGCCCCGAGCAGGTCGCCGAGATCGGCAAGCGCCATCCCGCGCTCGGCCGCCTGCGTCTCGTCGTCACGCGCCAGGGCGAAGCCGACGCGATGACGCTGAAGGCGGAAACCGCCGCTGCCAGCGAGACGCTGCGCGAGGAGATCGCGGGCACATTGCGGGCGGTCACGAAGCTCGGCGGCGCGGTCGAATTGCTCGGCCCCGGTGCACTGCCGAACGACGGCAAGGTGATCGCGGACGAACGCTAGAACTTCCGAACCAGATCGATCACCTCGTCCAGCTGCGGACGGGTGATTTCGGCGAACATCGGCAGCGACAGGATCTGCGTCTGGTCGCGATAGGCGTTCGGAAACTGCTCGGTGCGGTAGCCGAGCCGCTGATAGGCGGCGAGAAACGGCAACGCAACGGGATAGTTGATCGCCGTCTGTACACCACTGGCCTTGAGATGGGCGGCCAACGCGTCACGGCGCGGATGGCGGATCGTATAGAGATGATAGACGTGACTGCGCCGCGGCGCGACCGCGGGCACGATGACGTCCTCGATCTGGCCGAGCCCTGCGTCGTAGACCTTCGCGGCAGCCTGTCGTGCCTTGGTCCAGGCCGCCAGATGCGGCAGCTTCGCCGACAGGATGGCTGCCTGCAGGCCATCGAGCCGGCTGTTGATGCCCTCGATCTGGTGCTGATGCTTCACGAGGCCACCATGGCGCGCCAGCATCGTCATGTGCTCGGCGAGTGCGCCGTCATTGGTGACCACTGCACCGGCATCGCCCATCGCACCGAGATTCTTGCCCGGATAGAACGAATAGGTCGCGGCCGCGCCGAACGTACCCACCATCTGTCCGTTGTAGCGCGCCAGATGCGCCTGGGCGCAATCCTCGATCACCCACAATCCGTGCTTCGCCGCGATCGCCATGATCGTGTCCATGTCGGCGGGCTGGCCGTAGAGATGGACAGGAATGATGCCGACCGTGCGCGGGGTGATCGCGGCCTCGATCGCCGCCGGGTCGATCGTGAAGGTCGCAGCCTCGGTGTCGCAAAACACGACTGAAGCCCCGGCATGGGTGATCATCGCCGCCGTCGAAATCCACGAATGCGCCGTCGTGATCACCTCGTCGCCCGGCTTCACCTTCAGCGCCTTCATGGCGAGATAGAGCGCATCGGTCCCGTTGGCGCAGGACACGCAATGCTTCACCTCGGCGGCCTCGGCGAACTCCCGCTCGAAGGCATCGACATAGTTGCCGCGAATGAACGCGCTGTCGGCAATCACGCCCGCGATCGCAGCATCGATCTCGGGCTTGATGGTCTGATGCTGCAGATTGAGGTCGGCAAAAGGCACGGCCATCGATCGTATTCCCTCAACTACCTGTCACCAGCCGGCGCGCCGGATTGCCGGCATAGGTGCCGGGCGTCGTGATATCCCTGGTCACCACGGCGCCCGCGCCGATCACGACGTCGTCGGCGATCTTCACCGGAAGGATGGTCGCGTTCGAGCCGATCGACACCCGGTTGCCGATCACCGTCTCGCGCCACAGTTCCTTGCGGCCCCGCGCCGGGCCCCCCGTCGAAAACGTATCGTTGATGAACATCACGCCGTGGCCGATGAAGCAGTCGTCACCGATCGTCACCAGTTCGCAGACGAACGCATGCGACTGTACGCGGGTGCGCGCGCCGATCACCACGCCCTTCTGGATCTCGGTGAACGGACCGACAAAGCAATCGTCGCCGATCGTGCAGCCATAGAGATTGCAGGGCTCGACGACCTTGACGCCGGCACCGAACACGACATCGCGAATGGCGGCCTGATGGATCTCCGGCTTGTTCACGTGGTGATACCCAGGCGGCTCAGCCGCGGTGTAAAGCGCAGCGGCACCTCCGCGCCGGTCTCGATCGATTCATAGAGAGCGGAGATCAGCTCCAGGCTCTTGCGGCCCTCGAGCCCGTCGACCAGCGCGGCGCGCTGGTTCTCGAGGCAGTCGACCACATGGTGATAATAGGCCTGGTGGCCGAAGCCGTAGACGTTGGGCGGATTGACCGAGAACTTCTCGATCACGTCCTTGTCGGACGGCAGTTCGTCGACGAAGCGCCAATGCCGGATCTGGTTGACCGCGAAGCCGGAGATCTCCACCGTGCCCTTTTCACCGAGCACCGAGAGCGATCCCTCCAGATCGGTCGGCCGCGCCGCCGTGGTGGCCTCGACGATGCCGAGCGCGCCGTTGCGGAACTTCAGCGTCGCAACCGCAGTGTCCTCGGTCTCGATCTTCGCCAGCGCCGTCATCCCGCGCGCATGCACGCTGACGACGTCGCCGAAGAACCATTCCAGCATGTCGATGTGATGGCTCGCCTGGTTGGTGAGCACGCCGCCGTCATAGGCCCAGGTGCCGCGCCAGGAATCCTGGTCGTAATAGGCCTGGTCGCGGCACCAGCGCACGCGCACCGTGCCCAGGATCAGCTTGCCGAAACGGCCGGCGTCGAGCGCCTCGCGCGCCTTGACGACAGGAACGTTGAAGCGGTTCTGCTTGACGATGAACATCTTCACGCCCGCCTCGTCGCAGGCACGGATCATCTCGTCGGCATCCTGCAGCCGGAGCGCCATCGGCTTTTCGACGACGACATGCTTGCCGGCCCTGGCGCAGGCAATGACATGCGCCGGGTGCAGGCCGCTCGGCGTCAGCACCGCGACCGCATCGATATCCTTGCGGGCCAGGAAGTCGTCCATGTCGTAGTGCGCCGGCACGCCGAATTTTCCGGCAATGGCGTCGGCGCGTGCGCGGATGGGATCGCAGACCGCAACGAGGCTCGCACCTTCGATGTGGTTGCCGCCCAACAGGTCGGAGTGGCGTTTGGCAATCCGCCCACAGCCGAGCAGCCCAAATCTAATCATGCAGAGCCTTCATCCTACCGGTAAACGCCGGTGATCGCGGACGGGGCCGGCCGAGGCAAGGCCGACCGTCCGAAGTGGCAGGCTCGTCAAATACAGGCAAAGCCGACGGCAAGGCAAGGCGAGCGGGAGGCCGGGTCGATCCGCCCCCGCAGCGCCCGCGGCGCAGCCATCTGGGGCAGGACACCACGAGCGCTCCGCCATGTCCGAGCGGCCCCTGATGAGGCCGGTTCCGGTGCCGATCAGCCCGTTTGCGGCGCCGGGGACGCTGGATGCGGGAAACTTGCATGATCCGCCCCCCTGCCGTATCTAACGACTCGAAAAGGCGGCTCGCGCGGGGTTAAAGGCCTGAAATTCCTTCCCCTTTTTGGATCCATAGCATTGGCAGAAACGAGCCATCTCACCATTGCCGAAACCGAGACGATCGAGGAAGCCTTCCGGCGCCTCAACGCCAACATGCTCGGCATCCTCTTCGCACAGGATGGGGATGGACGAATCGTCGGCGCGGTGACCGATGGCGACATCCGCCGGCGGATGCTGACCGGCCTCACCATCCATGACCAGGTGGCGGCCTGCATCAACCGCAACTTCGTCCGGGCGCAGGCAGGCGGACCGCGGGAGCAGATCCTCAAACTGCTCGATCAGCGCGTGCATGTGGTCCCCATCCTCGATACCGACGGCCGGCTGGTCGACGTGTTCAGCCGAGAGCTGTTCAACCTGTCGGAGGAGAGCGAGGTCTTCGCGCGCGCCCGCTCGCCGGTCCGCATCTCCTTCTCCGGCGGAGGCACCGATCTGACGCACTACTTCGTGGCCAATGACGGCGGCGCGGTGATCAGCGCCACGATCAAGATGTACGCGCATGCGACGCTGCGGCGCCGGAGCGATCCCCGCATCCGGATCTATTCGCACGATTTTCGCCGCACGGTCGAAGCCGACAATCTCGCCGAGCTCGGCACCGGCGGCGATCTCGCTTTGATCAAGTCGGTGGTGCGCCTGATCAAGCCGGCCTACGGCTTCGAACTCGAGGTTTCCGCCGACTTCCCGGTCGGCTCCGGCCTCGGCGGCTCGGCGGTGGTTTCCTCCGCCATCATCGGCTGCTTCAACGAATTCCGCAGCGACCAGTGGGATCGCCACGAGATCGCGGAAATGGCGTTCCAGGCGGAACGGCTGATGCTGAACATTCCGGGTGGATGGCAGGATCAGTACGCCACCGTGTTCGGCGGCTTCAACCACATGGAGTTCTTCTCCGACCAGAACACCATCGTACCGCTGCGTCTCGACCCCAACATCATCGCCGAGCTCGAGGAGAGCCTGGTGCTCTGCTACACCGGCGCAGGCCGCGACTCCGGGGCAATCCATCGCGACCAGAAGGCGCAGCACGAGACGACCGATGCCGTGAGCGCCGCCGCCAAGCAGAAGGAGGTGACGCGCGAGATCCGCAAGCATCTCCTGCGCGGCCGGCTGCAGGATTGCGGACGCCTCATCGACGAAGCCTGGCACGCCAAGCGCAAGCTCAGCTCCAAGATCTCCTCCGGCGAGCTCGACGCCCTCTACGATTTCGCCAAATCGCACGGCGCCGTCGGCGGCAAGCTGCTGGGCGCCGGCGGCGGCGGCTACTTCATGTTCTTCGTACGTCCGTTCGAGCGCTACCAGCTCATCGCGGCGCTGGAACAGCAGGGGCATAGCTGCTCCCGCATCATGTTCGAGGAGAACGGATTGCGGACGTGGAAATCGCGCCTCCCGGCGCGATCCACCTGACGCATGTGAGACGAGAATGTTGATGACACCGCCCAAACACCCTGCTCCCGTCCGTATCGGCAACCGCCTCCTGGGCGAGGGCGAGCCCTGCTATGTCATCGCCGAGATCGGGAACAACCATAACGGCGATTTCGACCGTGCCATCGCACTCGTCGACGCCGCGGTTGCGGCCGGCGCGGATTGCGCCAAGTTCCAGATGCGCAAGCTCGACGAGGTCTATCGCGCCTCCTCGCTGTCCGGAAAGGACGACGACCTCGCCGTCGAATACACGCTCGACCTGCTCCGCCGCTTCGAGCTGACGACGGAGCAGCAGAAGAAGATCGCCGACTATTGCGCCTCGAAGGGCATCCAATATCTCTGCACGCCCTGGGACGCGAAAAGCGTCGCGGTGCTCGAAGGTTTCGGCGTGCAGGCCTACAAGGTCGCCTCCGCCGATCTCACCAACCTGCCCCTGCTCGCGAAGCTGGCCGCGACCGGCAAGACGCTGATCGTCTCGACCGGCATGAGCACGACGGACGAGATCAAGACCGCGGCAAAATTTCTCGACGACCGCAAGGCCGGCTACGTGCTGCTGCATTGCCAGAGCACCTATCCCGCGGCGCTGCACAATATCCATCTGCGTTTCATGGAGACGCTGCGCGAGATCCATTCGCTGGTCGGCTATTCCGGCCATGAGCGTGGCACCGCGGTGTCGACCGCCGCGGTGGCGCTCGGTGCCGTCGTGATCGAGCGCCACATCACGCTCGACCGCGAGATGGAAGGCCCGGACCATGCCGCGAGCCTGGAGCCGGGGGAGTTCAAGACCCTCGTCGCCGGCATCCGCGAGGTGGAAGCGGCGCGCGGCGAAAGGCTCGCCGAGCGCGCGCTCAGCCAAGGTGAGCTGATCAACCGCGAAAACCTCGCGAAAAGCCTCGTCGCGGCGCGCGATTTGGCGGCCGGCACCGTCATCTCCGACGACGACATCGCCGTGAAGAGCCCGGGCCAGGGCCTGTCGCCGCTGAAGATGCCGGCGCTGATCGGCAAGACGATCAAGCGCAGGATGGCGGCCGACGACTATTTCTTCCAGAGCGACCTCGACGAGGGCGCGGCGAAGGCGCGACGCTATCGCTTCGACCGGCCGTGGGGCGTGCCGGTGCGCTATCACGACACCGAGCGCTTCCTCGAGATCTGCGAGCCCGACATCATCGAATTCCATCTCAGCTACAGCGACATGGAGCGCGACCCGGCGGCCTATCTGTCCGGCACCTACGATCTCGGCTTCGTCGTGCACGCGCCGGAACTGTTCGCCGGGTCGAAGCTGATGGACCTCGCAACGCCCGACGAGGCGCTGCGCCGCTATTCGCTCGAGCAGACGCAGGCGGTGATCGACATCACCCGCGGCCTGAAGAAGTTCTTTCCCAAGACCAAGCGTCCGCCGATCGTCGCCAATATCGGCGGCTTCACCATGGACGAGCCGCTGCCCCCGGAGGAGAAGGCCGAGCGCTACCGCATTTTCGCGCAGAGCCTGAAGGAGCTCGACATGGACGGCGTCGAGCTGACGCCGCAGACCATGGCGCCCTTCCCCTGGCATTTCGGCGGCCAGCGCCACCAGAACATCTTCATCTTCCCGGACGAGTCGGCCGCGTTCTGCGCCAAGCATGACCTGCGCATGTGCGTCGATATCTCCCACACCAAGCTCGCCGCCAACCACTTCGGCTTCGACTTCGCGGAAGGCCTGGCCCAGCTCGGGCCGCACACCGCGCATCTGCATTTCGGCGACGCCAAGGGCCTCGACGGCGAAGGCCTCCAGGTCGGCGAAGGCGAGATCGACTTCGACGAGATCGGGAAGGTGCTGCGCAAGCATGCGCCGACCGCATCCTTCATTCCCGAGATCTGGCAGGGCCACAAGAACATGGGCGAAGGCTTCTGGACCGCGCTCGAGCGCCTCGAGGGACACATCTGATGGCGCGCAAGACACTGGCCGTGATCGCCGCGCGCGGCGGCTCCAAGGGCATCCCGCATAAAAACCTGCTCGATCTCTGCGGCAAGCCGCTGATCGCCTGGACGGTCGAGCAGGCGCGCGCCGCACGCGGCGTCGACGTGGTGGCGGTCTCCTCTGACAGCGACAGGATCCTGGAAGCGGCGGAAGCCGCCGGCGCGGTCGGCGTGCAGCGTCCCGACGACATTTCGGGCGACCTCGCCTCCTCCGAATCCGCCTGGCTGCATGCGCTCGAGGCCATCGACGAACGGATGGGCCGCTTCGAGCGCATCGTCGCGCTGCAGGCGACCTCGCCGATCCGAGAGCCCGCTGACATCGAGGCGGCGCTTGCGACCTTCGATCGCGAGCATCTCGACAGCCTGCTGTCGGTTTGCGAGGTCGAGGACTATTTCAACTGGCGCATCGGTCAGAACGGGCCGGAGCCGATCAACTACGACTATCACAACCGCCGCATGCGGCAGCAGATCGAGAAGCGTTACCTCGAGAACGGCTCGTTCTACGTGCTCGTTCCTTCGCTGCTGCGCGAACAGAGCAACCGTCTCGGCGGCAAGATCGGCTTCCACGTGATGGAGCGCCACAAGATGTTCCAGATCGACCGCACCGAAGACGTCAAGCTCTGTGGGGCCATCATGCGCAGTTACGGCTATGCCTGATCTCAGCGCCTTCTCTCTTGCCGGCAAGATCGCCGTCGTCACCGGCGCCTCGCGCGGCATTGGTGCTGCGATTGCAACCGGCCTCAAGGAGGCCGGAGCCACCGTGTTCGGTCTCAGCCGTTCCGGGACCGCGCCGCAGGGCGTCACTGCGATCGCCTGCGATCTCTCCGACGATGGCGCGATCAGGCGCGCGTTCGACACCATCGCGGCCCAGGGCGGACGCATCGACGCCTTGGTCAACGCGGCCGGCATCAGCCTGCCGCCGCAAGGCGCCGAAACCGAGCTCACACGCTTCCGCGCCACGGTCGCGACCGACCTCGCCGGCGTCTACGCCACGATCCTTGCCGCCTATCCGCTTCTGAAAACGACGGGCTCGGCCGCGATCATCAACGTCACCAGCATCAACTCGATTCGCGGCTTCCCCGGCAATCCCGGCTACGTCGCGGCAAAAGCGGGCCTCTCCGGCCTGACGCGCGCGCTCGCCGCCGACTATGCGAGCGACGGCATCCGCGTCAACGCACTGGCGCCGGGTTACGTCGCGACCGAGATGACCGCCAAGAGTTTTGCCGATCCCGCCATGCACGAAGACAGGCGGCGTCACACCATGCTCGGCCGCTGGGGGCAACCCGCCGACATGGTCGGCGCCGCCATCTTCCTGGCGTCGGATGCCTCGGCCTATGTCACTGGCCAGGAGATCTTCGTCGACGGCGGCTGGACCGCCAAGGGCCTTGCCATCAGCTCGGATAACAAGTCGTGACCGCAACATCGCAACGCATCGGCTTCATGCAGGGACGCCTGTCGGCACTGGTCGACGGCAAGATTCAGGCGTTCCCCTGGGATGAATGGCGCGAGGAATTTCCGCGCGCCAAGGCGCTCGGCCTGACGCGGATGGAATGGACCATCGATCAGGAGCGGCTGCGGGAAAATCCGCTCACGACCGAGGACGGACAGACCGAGATCGCAGCGCTGGCGCGCGAGAACGGCCTGCGTATTCCGAGCCTGACCGGCGACTGCTTCATGCAGGCGCCGTTCTGGAAGGTCGACGCCGTGGTGCGCGATGCCCTCGTCGGCGATCTCGATCTGCTGATCGCCGCCTGCAGCCGGATCGGCATCGAGTTCGTCGTGATCCCGCTGGTGGACAACGGCAAGATCGAGCGCGAGAACGAGAGCGACACGCTCAAGCGGGTGCTGATCGCGCGCCGCGAGCAGCTTACCCGACAGAACGTCAAGATCGTCTTCGAATCCGACCTGCCGCCGCGCGATCTCGCCCGGTTCATGGAGGCGTTTCCGGCAGACGTCTTCGGCATCAACTACGACAGCGGCAACAGCGCCTCGCTCGGCTATGACAGCAGCGAGGAGATCGAGGCCTACGCGCCCCGCATTTTCAACGTGCATGTGAAGGACCGGATTCGCGGCGGCACCACCGTGCCGCTCGGTACCGGCAACGCCGATCTCGCCAAGACGATCCGGCTGATCGAGCGGTCCGGCTACAAGGGACAATACATCCTGCAGACCGCGCGCGCGGCCGACGGCGACCATGCCGGCGCGCTCGCCCGGTATCGCGACATGACGATCGGCTGGATCGAGGACGCGGCGCGATGAAGCTCGAGCTGGAAGACCGCGTCGCGCTCGTCACCGGGGCCAGCCGCGGCATCGGTCTTGCGATTGCCGCTGCGCTTGCCGCGGAGGGCGCGAAGGTCGCGCTGGCGGCTCGCGGTACCGAGGCGCTGAACGCGGCGCGCGCGACCATCGGTGGACAGAGCTCGATCCATATCGCCGATGTCACCGATCCGGCGGCCGCTGCGGCCCTGATGCAGGACGTCGAACGTCAATGGGGCCGACTCGACGTCCTCGTCTGCAATGTCGGCAGCGGCGCCTCCGTCCCGCCCGGCAAGGAGACCGCGGCGGAATGGTCGCGGCTGATGGACCTCAACTTCTTCGCCAGCACCAACACGATCGAGGCCGCACGGCCGCTGATGGCGCGCGGCAGCGGCGACCGCTCCATCATCTGCATCTCCTCGATTGCCGGCATGGCCGCGCTCGGCGCCCCCGTGACCTACTATGCCGCGAAGGCGGCGCTGAACGCGACCGTGCGCGGGCTGGCGCGGCCGCTGGCGCTCGACGGCATCCGCATCAATGCGGTCGCCCCGGGCAACATTCTCGCCGCCGGCGGAACCTGGGCGCGCAAGCTTGCCGAGAACAGGGCCGCGGTCGAGGACATGCTCGCGCGCGAGGTGGCGCTGCGCCGGCTCGGCAAGCCGGAAGAGATCGCCGACCTCGTCGCCTTCCTTGCCTCGCCCCGCGCGGCTTTCATCACCGGCAGTGTCATGGTCGCCGACGGCGGCCAGTTGCGCAGTTGAACAGGAGCCATTCCATGGCAAGTCCGTCCTCCCGCTATGACCTCACCGGGCGCACCGCGCTCGTGACCGGCGCCGGTGGCCTGCTCGGGCGGCAGCATGTCGCAGCGCTCTGCGAGGCAGGCGCACGCGTCGTCGTCACCGAGATCAACCTAGCGCAGGCCGAGGCGGCGATCGCCGCATTGAAGCAGGCCGCGCCCTCCGCCGATCTGATCCCGCTCGCGCTCGATGTCACTGCGCAGGATTCGGTGCGCGCCGCGAGCGAGCAGCTCGCGGGCCGCAGCGTCAGCGTCGATATCCTCGTCAACAACGCCGCCATCGATCCGAAAGTGACGTCGAGCCCGGGTGTCATGCACTCCTCGCGCTTTGAGGCGTTCCCGGTGCCGCAATGGCAGACCGAGATCGCCGTGGGCCTCACCGGGGCGATGCTGTGCGCGCAGGAGTTCGGCGGCCAGATGGCCCGGCGCGGCCGCGGCGTCATCCTCAACATCGCCTCCGATCTCGGCGTGATCGCGCCGGACCAGCGGCTCTATCGCCAGCCGCATGTGACGCGGGAGGAGGAACAGCCGGTGAAGCCCGTGACCTATTCGGTGATCAAGCACGGGCTGATCGGCCTGACCAAATATCTGGCGACCTACTGGGCCGACCACGGCGTGCGGGTCAACGCGATCTCGCCGGGCGGCGTCTTCAACAACCAGGATCCCGCCTTCGTGGAACGCCTCACCCGCCTGATCCCGATGGGACGCATGGCCGAGGTCGACGAATATCGTGCCGCAGTCCAGTTCCTCTGCTCCGATGCGTCGAGCTACATGACCGGGCAGAACCTCGTGATGGACGGTGGCCGGAGCGTGTGGTAGCGGCGCGCACCAGCGATAAAACCGCGAATTCGCGGAACCCGGTGTTAGGCCGGACTGCGACAATCCAGCCATGTTTCGCCGGCGAATGAGCGCGATTGCCCCCGGATGCTCGCGCCCTTAAGCTGAAATCCTGCACAACGCGACGGGATGTTTGCGCGGAGCCGTGGAATCAACTTTCAATGGAACCGCGCTGCTCCATCGCAAGAACCGGCATGACGCGGCGTTCCCGAAATGACCGGCAGCACTTCGTCGCGCCGGGCCAGCCTGCCTCTTGCAACCGCCTTTCTCAGCCGGAAGAGCTCCAGAGATGCTGCGATGTGGATGAATACATTGCTTCTGACGTTCGTGTTCTTCCTGATTCAGCTCGGCACCGGCCTGTCCATTCTCGCGTTGGCGCCACGCGGACTGGTCTCGGCGAGCCGGCTGACGAGGGTTCAGTTCGTCGTACTGGGATATGCGATTGGCGCATCCGCCGTTGGCATTCTTCTCGGGCTCTTCTCCGCCCTGGTCGGCGACCTCAAGCTTCACCTCGCAATCATGATTGCGCTGTCCGCCTTCGGCCTGGTGTGGACCTGGCCGGTCTGGCGCCCGCGGACCGGCGACGCCAGGCAGATCATGCTTTGGCTTCTGTTGGCGATACCGTTGGCGCTGATGACGTGGTGGTGGACGTTCGGCGCCTTCTCCAGCTTCCCCTACTCGGATATCGGCGCCGACGTTCACTGGATGAAGACGGCGCAGGAATACGCCGATAGCGGCGTCGTCAATCCCTACGCCTCGCAGTCCTACGTCGACCTCCGCTCTGCTCTGGCGGGCGCATTGGCCGGCACCTGCGGGCTCGATCTCCTGCATTTCGGGTGGACCTACCGCTACGTCTCGATCCTGTTCTTCCTTCTCGCTTTCTACGCCTTCGCGCAGGGCGTCTATTCGGAACCGTGGCGGAAATGGATCGCTTTCTTCTTCGCCGGGGCCGGCAACGGCATCGGACTGCTGACCAATGGCAGCCTGGCGGTTGCGGGCAGCGTGGTCTTTCTCGGTGTCCTTCTCCGCAAGTCCGGACAAGACGAGAAGGAGGATCTCCGGGCGGGTTCGGTCGCGCTACTGGTCCTGAGCGCGGTGACCTCGCTTTTCCTCGCCTTCATGCTCAACAACAACGCCCTGCTGCTTGCGCTCCTTGCGGTCGGGCTCTTGCTGCTCAGGCTTCAAGGCAAGGCCCGCCGGTCCGGAAGCCTCCTTTTTATCGGTTGCGTCTGGCCCGCGACGCTGCTGCTGGCACACCGGGGGTCCTATCTGCACATCCCGGCCGTCCTTGGCGCCTGGCTTGGCTACCTGCTGATCCTGCACGAGATGTCGCGCCGGCCTGCACGGACCCTTAGCCTTCTCCGCGCGCTCTCCATCGTGCTGCCGTTGGCCCTGGGCGCAATCGTCGCCTCCGTCGTGGCGATGCGCCTCGGCTATCTGCCGGCGGCAAACGCCAACGCCATATTCTCCCACGTCACCGGGCTGGTGCTTGGGCGAACGATTCAAAGCGGCGACGAGCTGTTCTTGGGTGCCGGCCCGGAGGTCGCCGTAATCGAGCTCGGCCGGGCCGTCGGCCCGCTGTTCGCCGTCTGCATCGCGATGGCCATGGCCTGGTGGTGGATCAATCGCGCGACCGCTTCCCCGGACACGGTTTCCGATCCGGCTCAAACCGCTCGCGTGTCGAAGCTGCTGTGGTCGTGGACCATCGGCTGCGGCCTTGCCCTTGCCGCGCTTTCGGGCTTTCCGTTCCTGTACCGCACCACCATGATCGTCCTGTCCCTGCTGGCGATCACGGCGACCGAAGCGGTCTCCCAGCTGCTCATCGACCCTTCCCCCGCGTCCTTCCGCCGGCGCGCGTCTGCGGCATTCACGTTCACACTGCTCGCCGCCGGCCTCGTGCTGACGGTCTATACTTTCACCTGGCGGCCTGACCTGTCCTCCTCGCGGTATCAGGATTTCATCCGGCCGGCCGAACTCGCGGGACTGGCTCTCCTCGTGGCGCTGGTACCGCTGACGCTCATCCGGTCCAGGCGGGTTCATGTCTGCGCGCTTGCGGCCGTCTTCGGATTGGGCGTCATCCTCGATCGCGCCGGCCTCACCGGCATGTCGAAGAGTTACAGCTATGGCGCTCTTCCCGCCGGGGCCACCGCCGTCACCCACTACAATGCCAGCGATCTCGACGCCGCGCGCTGGCTGCACGACAACCTGAAAAAGGGCATCCTGCTGTCCGATCCTTACACGCTCGGGCTGATCCAGGCCCTGACCGGCGCCCCGGCGGCCTACATGTTCTCGAATCTGGATACGGTGAACGAAGCGCTTGCCAAGCGGATGCGCACCGTCGTCTCCGCGATTGTCGAGCCGGGCGACGGTGCCCTCCGGCTCGCCGAAGCCTGCACGACCATCCGGCCGCTGCTACAGGACATCAATCAGGAAACGTATTTCCAGATGGGGAGGAGCGACGCGCTGAGTGGAATTTTGCGGCCCGTCCGCACCACGAAAGCGCCCGAAGCGGCCGCGCCGCAGGCGACAGCCCCGCAGGTTTCGGATGCCACCGAGGACGCGGATCGAGACGTGGTCCAGAACTTCCTGGGCTCCGGCCAGGACACATGGCAGCTCGTCGCCGTCATCAATCCCCGCACGATCGCGTGGATCGATCTCGGCGCGGGCGAGCGGCTCCCGTATTTTCCGCCGTCAAAGCAGCTGGAATCCGAATTCATCAAGTCGCTTCGCGCAGGGCCATTCCAGGCACTTTATGCCAACAAGCAGACCGCGGTCGTTCGCATTCCGTGCGAGCGATGATTTTTGGCTGCGCCGCGACGGCGAATGCGCATCTGGCGCGGACACCGGTGGCGCGGTATGGACATTGAGAATGACGCTCAATTTTCACCGACCGTTCGATCGATGCCGCAAGACACCCCCTCCATGCTGAGACAGGCCGTCATCCTCGTCGGCGGGCTTGGCACCCGGCTCGGCGAGCGTACCAGGCTGGTTCCGAAGCCGATGCTCGAGGTCGGCGGGCGGCCGTTTCTCGACACGCTGATCGACGAGCTCGTGCGCTACGGCGTGTTCGACGAAATCGTCCTGCTTGCGGGCCACAAGGCGGAGATCGTCGAGACGCACTACGCCGCGGCCGCGAGGGGGCAGACTCGCATCATCGTGTCGCGCGAGACCGAGCCGCTCGGCACCGGCGGTGCGCTCGTGCATGCGCGCGAGCTGCTGCACGACCGCTTCCTGCTGCTCAACGGCGACTCGCTGTTCGACTTCAACCTGCTCGACCTGATCGCGCGGGCGCAGGGCGGGCGCGTTCACATGGCGCTGCGTGACGGCGTCGTCGGCGACCGCTACGGGCGCGTCGCCCTGGACGGCGAATTCGTACGGGATTTCATCGCTCCCGGTGCGGGCGCCACGGGACCGGTCAATGCCGGCATCTACGTCGTCGACAAATCCGTTCTCGCCGACATCGCCAAACTTCCCGCTTCGCTCGAGCAGGACGTGTTTCCCGGCCTCGCCGCGCGCGGCGACCTGCGCGGCACGGCCTATCGCGGCTATTTCATCGACATCGGCATCCCCGACGATTTCGCGCGCGCCGATCGCGAACTGCGCGAGAAGCTGCGGCGTCCCGCCGTGTTCTTCGATCGCGACGGCGTGCTCAACCACGATTCCGGCTACACGTTCGAGACGCACAAGCTGGAATGGATCGAGGGCGCGCGCCAGGCGGTGAAGGCGGTCAACGACGCCGGCTATTTCGCCTTCGTCATCACCAACCAATCCGGCGTCGCGCGCGGCTATTACGAGGAGCATCACGTCGCCACGCTGCACCGCTGGATGGCGGACCGGATGGCGGAGGTCGGCGCGCATATCGACGCCTTCGAATATTGCCCCGATCATCCCGACGGAACCGTCGCCCGCTATTGCCGCGTCAGCGACCGCCGCAAGCCGGCGCCGGGCATGATCACCGACCTCGCGCAGCGCTTTCCGGTCGACATGACGCGCAGCATGGTGATCGGCGACAAGGACAGCGACATCGAGGCCGCGCGGGCGGCCGGCCTTCCCGGCCATTTGTTCGAGGGCGGCAATCTCGAAGCGTTCGTGCGAGGGCGCCTGAACCCGGCCGGCAAGGCATAGGCGACCTTACAAAAACTGCTGCATCCCCGGGCATTTGGCGTCTATCGGGCGCTGCTCTGTTGCGTGCGACCGCCAGTGTGCTATAGCGCCATCTTGTTGCGAATACTGGCTTAATCGCCTTCTGAGGTCCGGCATGGCAGATCTGAGGGACGCCCGCGTCCTCGTTACCGGCAGCGACGGCTTCATCGGATCGCACGTCGTCGAGGAGCTGGTGAAAGCCGGGGCCCGCGTCAAGGCGGTCGTCTACTACAACTCCTTCAATTCCTGGGGCTGGCTGGACACGGTTCCCGCCGACATCATGAAGAGCGTCGAGGTGGTCGCCGGCGACATCCGCGATCCGCATTTCATGATCGCGGCCGCCAGCGGCTGCACCGACGTGCTGCACCTGGCAGCGCTGATCGCGATCCCCTTCTCCTATGCCGCGCCCGATTCCTACGTCGAGACCAATGTGCGCGGCACCGTCAACGTGCTGCAGGCGGCGCGGATGGCCGGCGTGCGGCGCTTCGTGCAGACCTCGACCAGCGAGGTTTACGGCACGGCGCAGGTCGTGCCGATCAAGGAGAACCATCCGCTGGTCGGCCAGTCGCCCTACTCGGCCTCGAAGATCGCCTCCGACCAGATGGCGCTGTCGTTCCAGGCCTCGTTCGACATGCCGGTCGTCGTCATCCGGCCGTTCAACACCTATGGCCCCCGGCAATCGGCACGCGCGGTGATCCCGACCATCATCAGCCAGATCGCGACCGGCAAGCGCCGCATCCGTCTCGGCGCGGTCAGCCCGACGCGCGACTTCTCCTTCGTCACCGACACCGCGCGCGGCCTGATCGCAGGCCTCACCGCGCCGGCCGAGCAATGCGTCGGCCAGACCATCAATCTCGGCAGCGGCTTCGAGATCTCGGTCGGCGCGACCGTCGAGATGATCGCCGACGTGATGGGCGTGAAGATCGAGATCGAGACCGACGAAGCGCGCCTGCGTCCGGCCAACAGCGAGGTCGAGCGGCTATGGGCCGACAATTCCAAGGCGCGCCAGCAGCTCGGCTGGAGCCCGGAGTTCGGCGGGATCGACGGTATGCGCCAGGGTATCGTGAAGACGGTCAACTGGTTCACCAATCCCGTCAATCTCAGCCGCTACAAGGCGGACGTGTACAATGTCTGAGGCAACGGTGAAACCGGCCGCAACCGAAGCGCTCACATTCGATCCAAAGGCCGTGGTCGACGCGGTCCGGCGCGCCGCGGGCACGCCCAACGGCATTCTCGGCCTGCACGAGCCGGTGTTTGCCGGCAACGAGGTGTCCTATCTCGAAGAGTGCATCAAGAGCACCTTCGTCTCTTCGGTCGGCCCGTTCGTCGACCGCTTCGAGCGCATGCTGGAGGAGGTGACGGGCGCAAGGCGCGCGGTCGCCGTGGTCAACGGCACCGCGGCGCTGCATGCCTGCTTCCGCCTCGCCGGCGTCGAGCCGGGCGACGAGGTGATGTCGCCGGCGCTGACCTTCATCGCGACCACCAACGCGATCGCCTATTGCGGGGCGGTGCCGCATTTCATCGACAGCTCGCTCACGACGCTCGGCATGGACCCGCGCGCCCTCGCCACGCGGCTCGAGGCGATCGCCGAGCGGACGCCGAAGGGCACGGTCAATCGCGAGACCGGACGCCGCATCGCCGCGATCTCGCCGATGCACACGTTCGGCCATCCCGTCGCGCTCGACGAGATCGCCGCGATCGCAAGCCACTGGAACATTGCGCTGGTGGAGGATGCCGCGGAATCGCTGGGCTCGACCTACAAGGGCCATGCGGTCGGATCGCAGGCACGGCTCGCGGCGCTGAGCTTCAACGGCAACAAGATCGTCACCACCGGCGGCGGCGGCGCCATCCTCACCAATGACGAGGAGCTGGGGCGCCGCGCCAAGCATCTCACCACCACCGCGAAGCTGCCGCACAAATGGGCCTTCGTGCACGACGAGATCGGCTTCAACTACCGCCTGCCCAATCTGAACGCCGCGCTCGGCTGCGCCCAGCTCGAGCAGCTCGACGGCTTCCTCGCGAGCAAGCGCCGGCTGGCTGCGGCCTATGAGCGCGTCTTTGCGGATGTGCCCGGCGTGCGCTTCTCGCGCGAGCCCGAGGGCACCACGAGCAATTACTGGCTGAACGCGATCCTGATCGACGAAGCCTATGCCGGTCGGCGCGACGAGGTTCTCACTGTGCTGAACGAAGCCGGCTTCGGCGCGCGCCCGGCCTGGACCCTGATGCACCGCCTGCCGATGTTCGCGCAGAGCCCGCGCGGCGATCTCGCCACCGCCGAATCCATCGAGCGCCGCCTGATCAACCTGCCCAGCAGCGCCAGCATCAGGGCCCGCGATGAATAGCGGCGCGCGAAAGATCTGCTTCGTCACCGGCAGCCGGGCCGACTTCGGACTGCTGGTCTGGCCGATGCGCGCGATCCGCGAGACCTCGGGCCTGACACTGCAGCTCATCGCCACCGGCATGCATCTCGCGCCGGAGTTCGGCTACACCTTCAATGCCATCCGCGACGAGGGCTTCGAGGTCGACGAGCGCGTCGAGACGCTGCTTGCCAGCGACACCGGCGCGGGCGTTGCTAAATCGGTCGGCCTTGGCGTGATCGGATTTGCGGACGCCTTCGCACGGCTGCAACCCGATCTCGTTGTGCTGCTCGGTGACCGCTTCGAGATGTTCGCGGCCGCGCAGGCCGCGATGTTCATGCGGCTGCCGATGGCACATCTGTTCGGCGGCGACGTCACCGAAGGCGCGGTCGACGAGTCCATTCGCCACGCCATCACCAAGATGTCGCATCTGCATTTTGCCAGCAACACGGGATCGGCGCGGCGGCTGAGCCAGCTCGGCGAGGACCCGTCCCGAATCCACACCATCGGCTCGGTCGGCATCGACGCGATCAAGCATCTCGACCTGATGGACCGCGACAGCATCGGCCGCGCGGTCGGCCTGCCGCTCGGCGAGCACAATGCGCTCGTCACGTTCCATCCGGTCACGGTCGAGGCCGGCCGTTCGATCGCCGAGCTCGACGAGCTGTTCGCGGCGCTGTCGACGCTCGATCCGGAATTCCGCCTCATCTTCACGCTCGCCAATGCCGATGCCGAGGGGCGCGCGCTGAACGAGCGCACCAAGGCCTTCGCGGCGGGCCGTCCGAACACGATCGCGGTCGCCTCGCTCGGTCAGCTCCGTTATCTCAGCCTGATGAGCCAGGTGGACCTCGTGATCGGCAACTCGTCGAGCGGCATCCTCGAAGCGCCCTCATTCGGCGTTCCCACGGTCGATGTTGGCGACCGCCAGAAGGGGCGCGAGCGCGCGGCTTCGGTGTTTCACACGGCCTCCGAGCGCGGCGCGATCGGCGCCGCGATCGCGCAGGCGCTCCGGCGCGGCCGCCAGGCCACCGTCAATCCCTATGGCGACGGCGAGTCCAGCCGGCGATTTGCCGACATCATTGCCGGCATCCCGGATTTCAGGCAGCTTCTGACGAAGGGCTTCTACGAACCTCCCGCAAGCGGAGCGCGGCCATGACGCACACGCTGGTCATCGCGGAAGCCGGCGTCAATCACGACGGCAGCCTTGAGAAGGCGCTGGCGCTGGTCGATGCGGCCGCGGATGCCGGGGCCGACATCGTCAAGTTCCAGACGTTTGACGCCAAGGCGGTCGCTGGTAGCGCGGCGAAGAAGGCCGCCTATCAGCAGCGTACGACGGATGTCGCCGAGACCCAGCTTGCCATGCTGCAACGGCTGGAACTGCCGCAGGCTGCGCATCACACGCTGATCGTGCGCGCGGCCGAACGCGGCATTGAGTTCCTCTCGACGCCGTTCGACGACGCCTCGCTCGGCTTCCTGCTGTCGCTGAAGCTGCCGCGCATCAAGATCGGATCTGGCGATCTCACCAACGCACCATTGCTGCACGCGGCGGCAAGGGCCGGGGCGCCCCTGATCCTGTCGACGGGCATGGCGAGCCTCAGCGAGGTCGAGGAAGCGCTCGGCGTATTGGCCCACGGCTATGCGCAGCGCAACGATCCTGCCGGTGTCGCCTCGTTCCGCGCGGCATGGCGCGATCCGGCCGCGCGCGCCGCGCTGACGCGCCACGTCAGCCTGCTGCATTGCACGACCGAATATCCCTGCCCCATCGCGGATGTGAACCTCGCCGCGATGGCGACGATGCGATCGGCGTTCCAGCTTCCGGTCGGCTATTCAGATCATACCGACGGGTTCGAGGTTTCGGTCGCCGCAGTCGCGCTCGGCGCAACCATCATCGAGAAGCACCTGACGCTCGATCGCAAGGCGCCGGGACCGGACCACGCGGCCTCGCTGGAACCGGATGATTTCAAGCGGATGGTGAGCGCCATTCGCAATGTCGAGGCCGCGCTCGGCGACGGCGTGAAGACGCCGAGAGGGTCCGAGGTCAGGAACGTGCCGGTGGCGCGCAAGAGCATCGTGGCGGCGCGCGCACTGAAGGCCGGCGAGATCATCGGCCCGGCCGACATCACCACAAAGCGGCCGGGCGCCGGGCGGCCGCCGATCGACTATTGGTCCCTGATCGGAACTGCGGCACCGCGGGCGCTCGAGCCTGACGACCCGGTTTGACCGGCCCGTCGCCATCGGGGAAACCGCCGGCGATTCTCCTTGGCGAGCACTGATTTCGGCGACCGGGCCACGGCCCTTCGAACCGCCGGACCGGGCCCGAAAACGCGAGAATTAACAAGGACAACGCGCGGTCCCCTGGCGGGGTTGACGCCGCCTCTCGCAGCCGCGATATAGCAGGCTCAGCCGTGGGCAGCTCCCCGATATCTAGCGTATACGAGGCAGATTGCCATGAAATCCTGGCGTAAGGCCGTCGTTGGAACGCAGGCGACCGTAGGCGAGGCCATTGCCGCGATCGAGAGCGGGAGCATCCAGATTGCGCTGGTGCTCGACGACCAGAACCGCCTGCTTGGCGTGGTCACCGACGGTGACGTCAGGCGCGGCCTGCTGCGCGGCATCCCGCTCACCGGCCTCGCTACCGACATCATGAACCGCACGCCGGTATCGGCTCCGGCGACGCTCTCCCGCGACGACCGCCTGCATGTGATGCGGCACAAGTCGATCAAGCAGCTCCCGCTTGTCGACGAAGGCGGCCATCTGGTCGTGGTCGAGACGCTCGATGAGCTGCTCGAGCCGCGCCACTATGCCAATCCGGTCCTGATCATGGCGGGCGGGCTCGGCGAGCGCCTCGGCGCGCTGACGCGCGACGTTCCCAAGCCCATGCTCAATGTGGGCGGCAGGCCGCTGCTCGAGACGATCGTCCGTAACGTCGTGCAGCAGGGGTTCCACAACATCTACATCTCGGTCAATTACAAGGCCGAGACGATCAAGGGCCACTTCGGCGACGGCGCCGCCTTCGGTGCCAACATCCAGTACGTGCACGAGACCGAACGCCTGGGCACCGCCGGCGCGCTCGGGCTGTTTGCCACCCCGCCGGATCTGCCGATGATCGTCACCAACGGCGACATCCTCACCACGATCAACTACGGCGCGCTGCTCGACTTCCATAACGGAACGCCGGCGGAAGCGACGATGGCCGTCCGCGAGCACAAGGTGCACGTTCCCTATGGCGTCGTGTCCACGTCCGAAGGCTTTCTCCAGACCATTCGCGAGAAGCCGACCGAAAGCTGGTTCGTCAGTGCCGGCATCTATGTGATCGGAAGCTCCGTCTTTCGCCATGTCGCCCCCGGCATCAGGATCGACATGCCGGCCGTGCTGGAGCGCGTGATCGCTGGCGAGGGACGCGTTGCGGTCTATCCGATCCGCGAATACTGGCTCGACATCGGCCGCCTGGAGGATTTCGAGCAGGCTCATGCGGAGTTTCATGAGGTCTTTCCGTGACCTCGAAAACCGCTGTCGTGATCGGCCTCGGCTCGATCGGCACAAGGCACGCGCGGATCCTGCGTGATCTTGGCCTCACTGTTGCGACCGTGAGCCGCCGGGAGGGCGGCGACTATGGCTCGATCGCGCAGGCCGTCGCCGGCGCGCATCCGGATTACGCGGTCATTGCCAGTGAAACCGCACGCCATGCCGGCGACCTGCAGGAGCTCGCACAGGCCGGCTTCCGCGGCGCCGTCCTTGTCGAGAAACCGCTGTTCGCGACGCCGGCGGCGCCAGCGAAATATCCGTTCGCCCATGTCAGCGTCGGATACAATCTGCGCTTCCATCCGGTCATGAAGGCGCTGGTCGATACGTTGGGCGGCCGCGAGGTGATCACGGTCGCCGCCTACGTGGGGCAGGACATCAGGGACTGGCGGCCCGGCCGCGACCATCGCACCACCGCATCCGCGACGACGGGCGCCGGCGGCGGCGTGCTGCGGGATCTCAGCCACGAGCTCGATTATCTCCTGTGGCTGTTCGGGCCGTGGCACCGCGTCGCGGCGCTCGGCGGCGCGTCCGGCGCACGCGACATCGACGTCGACGACCATCTCGACCTGCTGCTCGACATGCAGCGGGCGCCGTCGGTCCACGTCCACATGGATTATCTCGATCGCCAGGGCATCCGCCGCATCCGCGTCAATGTCGACGACGACACCATCGAGGCCGATCTCGTCGGCAGCCGCTTGGTGGTCAACGGCAAGGCAACGGACATCCCCAGCGAGCGCGACCAGAGCTATCGCGACATGCATGTCGCGGCGATGCGGGGCGCGAGCCCGGTCTGCTCCCTGCCCGAGGCGCTCGGCGTCATGCATCTGATCGACGCCAGCGAGCGCGCGCTGCGCAGCAAGACCTGGGTGTCGCCATGAGCCTGGTCTGCACCATCTGCGCGCGAGGCGGCTCGAAGGGGGTCGTCGGCAAGAATGCGCGCGATCTCCTCGGCAAGCCCGTGCTCGCGTGGAGCATCGCGCAGGCGCGCGAGACTGGCCTGTTCGATGCCATCGCCTTCAGCAGCGATTCCGACGCGCTGCTCGAGGCGGCACTGAAGGCCGGCGCCGATATTGCGGTCAAGCGTCCCGACGAGATGGCGACCGATACTGCGCCGAAGCTGCCGGCGATCCGCCATTGTCTCGAGCAGGCCATCGCGCAGACCGGCAAGACGCCGGAGATCTTCGTCGACCTCGACGTCACCTCGCCGCTCAGGCTCGCCTCCGACATCAGCGGTGCGGTGACCCTGCTGCGCGACAGCGGCGCCCGCAACGTCATCACCGGAGCGCCGGCGCGGCGGTCGCCCTATTTCAACCTGGTCGAGCAGCGCAGCGACGGCAGCGTCGGCCTGTCAAAATCCGCCAATCCTCCGATCACGCGCCGGCAGGATGCGCCCCGCTGCTTCGACATGAACGCCTCGATCTATGTCTGGCGCGTCGCGCCGTTCCTCGAGCAGCCCGCGGTCTTCTACCCGGACACGCGCCTGTTCGAGATGCCGGAAGAGCGCTCGATCGACATCGATTCCGATCTCGATTTCTCATTGGTGGAACTGCTGCTGCGCCAGCGACTGGGCTGAGGGGGCTTACGCGATGACCACGAGCTTCAAGGCTTTGTTCGATCTGACCGGCCGCACCGCCGTGGTAACCGGTGGATGCGGCATTCTCGGGCGTCACTTTGCCAATGGTCTTGCCGAGTTCGGCGCCAATGTCGCCATCGTCGATCTCGACCAGGCCGCGACCGATGAGGCGGCCGCCGACCTCGCCTCTCGCCACTCCGTCCGCGCCAAGGGCTATGGCTGCGACATCACCCGGCCCGACTCCGTGCACGCCACGGCCGATACGATCGAAGCCGATCTCGGGCCGGTCTCGATCCTGCTCAACAACGCCGCCAGCAAGACCCGCGACCTCGACGCCTTCTTCGCCCCGGTCGAGCAATTCTCGCAGGACACCTGGCGGGAGATCATGGCGGTCAATCTCGACGGCATGTTCACCGTCGCACAGGTGTTCGGCGGCCGGATGGCCGAGCGCAGCTATGGCGCCATCGTGCAGACCGCCTCGATCTACGGACTGATGGCCCCGGACCAGCGCATCTACGAAGGCTCCGAATATATGGGGCGCGCCATCAACACGCCCGCGGTCTACACGGCCTCGAAGGCCGGGGTCATCGGCCTGACCAAGCACCTGGCGACCTACTGGGCGGCGAAGGGCGTTCGCGTCAACACGCTGACCCCGGGCGGCGTCGAGAGCGGACAGAACGAAACCTTCAAGCAGCGTTACGGCGCCCGCATTCCGCTCGGCCGCATGGCCCGTGCCGACGAAATGGTGGGGACCATGCTATTTCTGGTGTCGGATGCCGCCTCCTACGTCACCGGTCAGAACATCGCCGTCGATGGCGGCCTGAGCGCCTGGTAGCGACACGGCAATGATCAAGCGCCTGATCCAGAATACGGTGATTTCGGCGCTTGCCTTCGGCGTGGCCGCGTTGCTTGGCCTTCTGGTCATCCCGCTGATCATCCAGACCTGGGGCGTGACCGAGTTCGGCCTGATCGTCATCTCGCGATTGCTGCTGCCCAGCGGCATGATGGCGGTGCTGGACCTCGGTCTGTCCGAGGTCGCCACGCAAGTCGTCGCGCGCGCGCGCGAACATCGAAATTGGACAATGGTAAGCCGCCAGATCGCCTTTCTCGGAGCGGTCTCCGTCGCGCTCACCCTGGGCCTGAGCGCGGCGATCTGGCTGACGACGCCCTTGCTCGTCATCGTCATGAAAGTCGATGCCGAGCATCTGGAGACTTTCACCCGGATCATGCACTACACGGCGCTGGCGAATTTGATCTTTGTTCCGGCTCTGGTCTGGGAAGGCATCGTCAAAGGCTTCGAGCGCTACAATCTGCTGCGCGCCGCGGAGGTCACGTCAACCGCGGCCTATGTCGGACTGACATTCGTCGCCGCTTCAGCAGCGGCGGGCTTTGAAGTGGTCGCCTACATCTATCTCGCTACGCTGGTGGCCCGCGCTATCGTCATCGGAATTGCTGCCTTCGTCGCTCTTCGACACAAGCACGTTCAGTTGCTGCCGTGGACGCGAGACATCCGTCAGGACATTCTCCATCGCTGCGTGCTGCTCCTGCAAGGCAAGCTGATGGGCGGCATCTCCGGCCCCCTGCAGCCGTTCCTGATCGGCTTGCTGTTCGGCCCGAAGGCTGTCGGCACCTACGACGCGCTGGTGCGGTTGTCGCGGGTCTCCAAGATCGTCGTAAGCCTCCTGACATCCGCCCTGCTTCCTGTTGCCAGCCGCCTCGACGAGCGCGGCAGCGAGACATCGTTCCAGCGTCTCGGCGACCTCGGCCTGGTCATGATGCCGATGTTCGTGGTGCCGCCGCTTGCTGCGACAGCGATCCTCTCGCCCGATATCATGAACCTCTGGATTGGCTCTCTTCTGGCTCCTTACGCGTTCTGGATGGGCCTGAGCTTTCTGGTTCCGATCTGTGCGCAATATGTTGCGATGGGTAGCCTGATCTTCCTGACGCGCCCCGAGGTGCAGGCTCGGCTCAACAGGCTGATGGCCATTCAGCTCCTGATCTGGGCGGCCGTCTCCGTCGCGACGTTGCATCTGTTCGCGGAACGCGCCCTGATTCTCGGCCAGGTGGTTGGCAGCATCGCCGTCCTCCCCTGGCAGCTCAATGAATTGCGCAGCGCACTCGCGCTCGACCGCAATCGCTTCGTCAGAGCGATTGGAACCCAGCTCTTGATCCTGGCGCTGGCCAGCATTTTACTGGGGACAATTGCAGGTTACATTCGCTTTGACAGCGTGCTAAAGCTCGCGCTCGGTTCCATGGTTTTCTGCCTGATCACCTGGGTGCTCCAGTACTTCCTGGTGCTCGAGAAGAGGCACCGGACCGTATTTCCGGTGGTCGGACAATTGATGGGACTGACATCCAAAAGCAGCTGAATGAACATCCACGCGACAGACACGAAAGCCGTCCCCACAGGTTTCGCTCCGGCATCGTTGCCGGACAGGGCGGCGACTTATGCGGTCGACGCGGCAAGGAGCATCGGCCGCCTCGCGATGCGCCGTGTGAAGCGCACGGCCGACGTCGTCGATTCCGAATACAACCTCCTGCATTGGCAGCGGACCCTTTCGGAAAAGAGCTGGACGACCGCGGCGAGCATCGCCGACTTCCTCGCGACGAAGAATTCAGCGCAGGACCTCCGCAAGGTCGACAACCAGATCTGCAGGGTCGCCGCCGACGACTACTATCGCTATCGCGCCCGAGCGCTCGGCGACCTGCTCGCCCGGCACATGGGCGGGGCCACGGAGATCGTCGAGCTCGGCGCCGGCTGCGGCATCAACCTGTTGTCGCTTCACCTCAACCATCCCGATTGGCGGCTGCACGGCTTCGACATCGCACCGAACGGCATCGCCGCCGGCCGCGAGATCGCCGCGCATTATGGCCTGTCCGACCGGATGTCGTTCGACAGGATCGACCTCACCGACGGCAACGACCCGAACTACCCCGCGATCGCGGGCCAGGTCGTCTTCACCTATTTCTGCATCGAGCAGATTCCCTATGACGTCCGAAAGGTCGTGGACAACATCATCGCGGCGAAGCCGAAGCGCGTCATCAACATCGAGCCGACGACCGAGCTGCTGAACCTCGCAAGCCCACGGGATATCGTCAGCTTCCTCTACATCCGCTCGGTCGACTACCAGACGCAGCTGTTCTCGATCCTCGACGATTACGAGCGACAGGGTCGCGTCCGCATTCTGGCGCGGGAGCGGATGCCGTTCGCGCCGACGATCCACAATGATGGTTTTTTGTATTGCTGGGAGCCCACATGACAGCCATCGACTCGACGGCCGATCGGCCCGCCCCGAAGAAGCAGAAGATCAACCAGTTCCGCCGCCTGCTGTGGCACATCAACCGGACCGATCTCGGCTGGGTCACCAAGGCGGCCCTGACGACCCTGCAACCGGGCGCGCGTGCACGGCGGGTCGCGCTGCTCGATCAGCTTCCCTCGAAGGCGGAATGGAGCGAGGCAAGCCGCATGCTCGACCGCGACGGCTACGTCGACGTCTCCACGCTGATGGACCGCGGCCTCGCGGAAGCCGTCGCGACGGTCGCGGACAACAAGATGAGCCGGCTGAACGAGGTCTCGGACAAGCAGCAGCTCGGCCACAAATCCTTCTGGGTCAGCCTCCTCGACGAGGATCTTGTCAACGGCGCATTCGCGACCGACCATCCGTTCGTCCGCTATGCGCTGCAGCCCGCCGCGCTGCGCATCATCGGCGACTACATGCATGATCTGCCGCAGCTCTCCGACGTGCTGCTGACCCTGTCGCAGCCGACGCCGAACCAGGCGCTGAGCTATTCCCAGCTCTGGCATCTCGATCACGACGACAAGCGCGTCTGCAAGCTCTTCATCTACCTGACCGACGTCCGCGACACCGCCGACGGTCCATTCACGTTCATTCCGGCAGGCCCGTCCAGGCCGTTCCGCAACACGCTGAAGAGCCACATGAACGACGCGACAGTGTTCGCCAAGACCGGTCCCGATGCGGTCAAGGAGATGATCGCGCCCCGTCTGTCGTGCTTCATCGTCAACACCGCGCGCTGCCTGCACATGGGAAGCCGGATCCAGTCGGATCACAGCCGCCTGCTCTACACTGCGACCTACATCCAACAGCCGCGCATCTATCCCGAACCGCGCCCGCGTTTCCGGGCGGCCGGAGCCCTCACGGACCTCGAGCGCGCCGTGATGCGGCTCTGACACGGACCTGCCGGGAGCTGACATCTTGCGCATAGGCCTGGTGGTCGATCACCCCAAGCGTGACCTGCCGGGGGCCGTCATGCTGGGTTATCAGCTCGCGCGGCGCGGCGTCTCCGTCGTGCTCGTGCCGATGTACGAGCAGGCCGTCGACGTGCCGCGGCTCGGGCTCGATGCGCTGGTCGTCAATTATGCACGCCCCGTCAATCTCGATCTGATGCGCAGCTTCGCCAAGGCCGGCCTTGCGCTCTACGTGCTCGACACCGAAGGCGGCGTGCTCGCCGAGAAGGGCGGCAACTCGCCGCCGGCGATGGCCGCACACATCAAGGGCAGCGGCTACGCCGAGATCCTCACAGGCTATTTCTTCTGGGGCAGCCGGTTGCACGACGCCTTCGTGGCGGCGGGAACCATGAAGCCGGAGCAGCTTCACCTCACCGGATGCCCGCGCTTCGATTTCGCGGCTCCCCGCTGGCGCGCGCTGCTCGACGGCGAGCCGAGCGGCTATGTGCTCGTCAATGCCAACTTCCCGCTGGTCAATTCGCGCTTCACCGGCAAGCCGGGCGGCGAGCGCGAGGCGATGGTGCGGGCCGGGTGGGACGGCGCCTATGTCGACCGCTTCATCACGGACCTGAAGCAGGTCTTCGCGAACTATCTTGCCGAGATCGACCGGCTCGCCGCCGCAAGGCCCGACCGCGCCATTCTCGTGCGGCCGCATCCCTTCGAGAGCGAGGATGTCTATCGCAACGCGCTCGCGCACCACGCCAACGTCCTGATCGACGGCACCGGCAGCGTGCTCGACCGCATCCGCAATGCGGCAGCGGTCGTGCATCTCAACTGCGGCACCGCCGTCGAATCCGTGCTGCTCGGCAAGCTGCCGCTGCAGCTTGAATATCTGAACACACCCGTCACCGCCGGCCATGCCGCGCTGCCTGCGCGCGTGAGCCGGCCGGTCAATTCGTTCGACGAGCTGCTCGGCACGCTCGACCATACCGAGCGCGAGACCGAAACCTTCGATTTCGCACGCGTTCATGCCGCCGATATCGAGGCGTTCTTCCACCTCAACGACGGACAGGCCGCCGAACGCGTCGCCGATGTCCTGACCCGCAGCGCGCCTTCGCGCCGGCCCTATGTGTCGTTGCTGGCCACCGTGAAGGGCACCCGCGACAAGCCGAGCATCGGCCAGATCGTCAAGGGCGCCGCAAGCGCCGTGCTCGGATCGGCCGTCACCGAGCGGCTGCGCAGCCGGTTCAATCCGGCCCGGCGCGACAAGCGGATCGAGCCGGCCTTCGTCGGGTCCCTGCTGCAGCGGATCGCAACGCATGACGGCGCCAAACCGGCGCAATTCACCGCTACGCGCGCGCACTGCGCGACGACGGGCTTACCGCTCGCGAGCATAGCCATCGAACCCGCCCGATAGACCATGGCCACATCCGCAAGAACCATCCTCATCACCACGCTCGCCGAATACCAGACCCGGTTCTGGATTCCGGTCGCGCAACGGCTGCGCGCCGCGGGCGACGACGTCGAGCTGCTCGCCTTCGACGACCGCAGCGCCGAGATGTCGGCCGCCGAAGGCGTGCCGGTCACGAACATGTATCGCGAGGGTCTCAAGACCGGCCCCTCGCCCGACGACCGCGGCGCCTTCGACGCGCGCGTCGCCGCCTACGGCCTCGACGGGACCAATTTCCTGTTCAGCCACGAGCGCTTCACCTTCGGCATCCGCGACACCGCGGCGTTGCGCCGGCGGTTCATGATCTATGCCAATGCGATGGAGGCGGTGCTCGACCGGCTGGAACAGCAGGGCAAGCGCGTCGAGCTGGTGCAGGAGCTCGGCGGCTTTCTCTCCGTCCTCGCGAGCTTTTACGCGGCGAAGCGCCGCAACATCCGCAACTGGTTCATCGAGCCGTCGTTCTTTCGCGGCCGCATGTACTTCACGCCCGATACGCTCGGCGCGCCCGACGTAATGCCGACGCCGGCCGACGCCGTGTCGTCGGAGGTGCGCGCCTATCTCGACGAGACGCTGACGCAGCGCGCGATCGTCATCCCCAAAAAGGATCAGCATCATTATTCGGCGGCCTTCAAGAAGGTCGTGAACCTGCGCAACGCCCGCCGCCTTACCGAAAAACTGTGGGACCAGTTCGCGCTTGGCAAGCACCAGGAGTTCGGGCACAATCTGCGCCACGCCCGCGTGCACGCTGCGATGGCGCTCAATGCGACGCGGCTGCGCAGGCTCTACAAGCCGATCCCCGAGGCGCCCTTCGTCTACTATCCGTTCCACGTTCCCGCCGACATGGCGCTGACGCTGCGCTCGCCGGACTATCTCGATCAGGTCGCGACCGTCGACTTCCTGGCACGGACGATCCCGGACTCGCATGTGCTGGTGGTGAAGGAACATCCCGCGCAGATCGGAGCGATCTCGGCCGACCGCCTGTTCGAGCTGGCGCGCCGGTTCGACAATGTCGTGCTGCTGCCGCCGCAGACCAACAATTACACCGTCCTCAACCGCGCCGATGCGGTCATCTCCGTCAACAGCAAGTCGGGCGCCGAAGCGCTGCTGCTCGGCAAGCCGGTGGTCGTGATGGGCGATGCGTTCTACCGCTCCTGCCCACTGGTCTACGCGGTCGACCGTCTCGCCGACGTGCCGGCGCGGCTGCGCGAGGCGCTGGCCGCCGGGGCGTTCGATCCGGCCAGCGGCGCGCCATACTTCGAGTCGGCCTGGCGCAAATCATATCCGGGCGAGCTCTATATCGGCGATGCCAAGCTGCTCGACACGTTCGCGGCCTCCTTGCGCGCCGCGATCGGCGCGCCGGCCAGCGCGAATTGAACGGAGCCGTCATGCCGCTCGTCTCGATCATCACCCCATCCTGGAACGTCGAAGGCCTGATCGAGGAGACCGTCCGCTCGGTGCAGAGCCAGAGCTTTGCCGATTGGGAGCTCCTGATCGCCGACGACTGCTCGACCGACAGGACGCCTCAAATCATTGCTGGGATCGGCGAGCGCGATCCGCGCGTCAAGCTGATCCGGCAGGCGAAGAACGGCGGTCCCGCGCTGGCGCGCCAGGCCGCGATCGACCGGGCGCAAGGCCGCTATCTCGCCTTCCTCGACAGCGACGATCTGTGGCTGCCTGCAAAGCTGGAGCGGCAGCTCGCCTTCGCGCAGGAGAACAAGGCCGCCCTCAGCTATACCGCGTTCCGCCGCATCAACGAGACCAACACCGTCACCGGACGGCTGATCGAGGTGCCGGCCTCGCTCAGCTATGGGCAGCTCCTGAAGAACACCGCGATCGCGACGCTGACCGCAATGGTCGACCGCGAGATATCAGGCCCCATTGCGATGCAGAACGAGGGCTATGACGATTTCTGCCTGTGGCTCTCGATCCTCAAGCGCGGCCACATCGCGCATGGCCTCAACGAGGACCTCGCGCGCTACCGCGTCAGGGGCTCCTCGGTCTCCAGCCGCCCGATGCGCTCCGCCAAATGGGTCTGGCAGATCTACCGCAACGTCGAGCACCTCTCCCTGCCGCGATCGGCCTGGTGCTTCGGCCATTGGGGCGCACGGGCCTGGCTGAAGCGGCGGGAGTTCTAGGCGCATCGCCGGCGACCGGCCGAAAAGTGCGAAAACAACCCCATGCACAGTAGAGGTACTTAAATACCTAAATTCAAACCCTACTTGGCTATTGGCGAGTCCGGCCGTTGCCGATACCACTCAGCCCGCTCCTGCCGCGGACAATCTGGAACCGATCATGCCGTTTGAAAGCTACAAGAACAGCCGCATCCTCGTGACCGGAGGCGCCGGCTTCATCGGATCGCACATCTGCGAGCGGCTGCTCGACGCCGGCGCAGAAGTCGTCTCAGCGGACAATTATTTCACCGGCAGCCGGCGCAACATCGCCCACCTGATCGCAAATCCGCTGTTCGAGGCGGTCAGGCACGACGTCACCTTTCCGCTCTACATCGAGGTCGACGCGATCTTCAACCTGGCCTGCCCGGCCTCTCCGATCCACTACCAGCGCGACCCCGTGCAGACCACCAAGACCTCGGTGCACGGCGCCATCAACATGCTGGGCCTTGCCAAGCGGCTCAAGGCGCGGATCTTCCAGGCCTCCACCAGCGAGGTCTATGGCGATCCGCTGATCCACCCCCAGACCGAGGACTATTGGGGTAACGTCAACCCGATCGGCATCCGCTCCTGCTACGACGAGGGCAAGCGCTGCGCCGAGACGCTGTTCTTCGACTATTGGCGCCAGCACGGCCTGCCGATCAAGGTCGCCCGTATCTTCAACACCTACGGCCCGCGCATGCAGCCAAATGACGGCCGCGTGGTGTCCTCCTTCATCGTCCAGGCGCTGAAAGGCGAGCCGATCACCGTGTTCGGCGACGGCGGCCAGACCCGCTCGTTCTGCTATGTCGACGACCTCGTCGAGGCCATCCTGCGCCTGATGGTGACGAACGAAGACATCACCGGGCCGATCAACATCGGCAACAATTCCGAGTTCACCATCCGCGAACTGGCCGAGAAGGTCATCGCGCTCACGGGCTCGCGCTCCAAGCTGGAGTTCAAGCCGCTGCCGCAGGACGATCCACGCCAACGTCAGCCCGACCTCACCAAGGCCAAGGCCGCGCTGAACTGGGAACCGAAGGTCGCGCTCGAGGACGGCTTGAAGGAGACCATCGCCTACTTCAAGCACTCGCTCGAGATTGCCTGAGCCCGCTCGCAACTCCCCTCGTCCGCAGCGAGCCTGTCCGCCATGAGCGCACCGTCCGGCATGATCAGCGACCTCCGGTCACGGCTGGATTCGAAAACCGCGCTGACGATTCTGGTGCTGCTGCACAGCGCCCTTACCTGCCTGTCGCTGATCAAGGTCGCGACGTTCCAGTATTATATCAGCTTCAGCATGGACCGCCTCTGGATCGCGGTCCTCGTGGCGGCCGGCTTCTCCGTGGTTTCGTTGCTGTTCGTCGTCGCCCGCTTCAGCTTCGGCTATTTCGTAGGCTTCTATTTCTACACGATGATCCTGGGTTTCCTCTGGATCGAAGTGTTCTCGCATTACAGCTACGAACAATTATCCGCCGGCATCTCGGCGGCGCTTGCGCTGGTGCTGTTCCTGCTGCCGGTGCTGTTCATCGAGGCGCCGCTGCGACAGCGTATCGCGCTGTCGACCGCTCTTTTCGGGCACCTGCTGACGTTGATCCTGGCCGTCTCGGTGACCACCATCGCCGTGGCGGCGACCTACAATTTTCGCCTGGTCTCGGTCACCCACATCTACGACTATCGCGACTCCATCGAATTTCCAGCAGCGGTGCGATATCTCACCGGCTGGGTCTCGAGCACGTTGCTGCCGTTCGCCTTCGCCTGCTACTGGCTGCTTGGCCATCGCTGGCGCGCCGGCCTGGTCCTGATCCTGCTGCTGTTGTTCTACCCCATCACGCTGACGAAGTTCGCCTTCTTCACGCCCGCCTGGTTGATCGCCGTAGCCGTGCTCTCACGCCTTCTGGAGGCGAGAACGGCGGTCATCACATCGATCTTCGTCCCGATGCTGGTTGGCCTCATCCTGATCGTCGTGACCGGCGCGCCCCTCAACAGCATCCCCGGCAGGTATTTCGACATCGTCAACATCCGGATGATCGCGACCGCATCCAGCGCACTCGACATCTACAACAATTTCTTCTCGAGCCACCCGCTGACCTGGTTCTGCCAGATCTCCGTCCTCAAGCCGCTGATGCAATGTCCCTACGAGGCGCAGCTGTCCATCGTCATGCAGGACGCCTACGACCTCGGCAAATTGAATGCGTCACTGTTTGCGACCGAAGGGATCGCGTCTGTCGGACTCTATCTCGCGCCTCTGGCCGCGCTGGCATCGGGCTTCGTGCTGGCGCTCGGCAACCGTGCGTCTGCCGGCCTGCCGCCCCGCTTCATCCTGATTTCCGCCGGCGTGCTGCCGCACGCCCTGCTCAACGTGCCGCTCTCAGTCGCCATGATCACTCACGGCGCCGCTCTGCTCTTTGCGCTCTGGTATGTGGTGCCTCGGAGTCTCTTTGCGGAGCAGCGCGCCTCGGACGGGGAGCGCTCCCAATTCAGCACGGCTGGCTAGCGGGCCGCTGGCTCCATCGCATCCCGCGTCAGCCGGATGAAATCCGCAACGAACGCCTCGACGCGCGGCTCGAGATTTGGCGACAAATGACGGACCGTCGCGGGCGCCGCCGTTTGCGCAAGCTCTGACATTTGACCGGCCAGCGCCTCGGCGTCGCGGATGCCGAAATATCGCGCGCCTCCCTCGGTCTGCTCGCGATGAACGTCGATATCGGATAGGATCATTGGAACGCCGAACGATTTGGCTTCCTCGACCGTCGTGCTCCACCCCTCGCACTCCGAAGGATTGATGAGAGCGATCGACGCGCGCAGCAGCGCATAGACGTGATCCAGCGGAATCATCCCGAGGTGCCTGAAATTCGCGTCGAGACCGCGCGACCTGACCTCCTTCATGGTCCTTTCGAAGAGATCCGGCTCGCGGGCGTCCTGCGTATTTCCGGACGCCGCGACAACGACATCCAGCCCGCGGCGTTTCAGGAGATCAAGCGCCGCGACGACGACCCGGTGATTCTTGTGCCGCCAGAACTGGTTCGGCAGATAGAAATAGCGCGGCGGCAGCTTGTAACCTGCGATCACGTCGGACGGGTTCGTGGCCAGCAGGCTCGATGGCGGCTCGGTCGCGAACCGGACCACGGAGACGCCGTTCTTCAGGCCCGGATAAAACCGCTTGAGATCGGCAAGCGCGCTGGCGCTGCTCACCATGATGTGCCGGCCGGACGCGATCTGGACCCGAAAACCGAGATCGCGTCGCCAGTAGGCGCCCCTGGAGAAAAGGTGCGGGAGCAGGCGGTGCTGGAAGTCCGGAAACCAGGCGATCGCAGGGAACGGCAGGCGCCAGCCGAAGAAGCGCGCGGATTCGAACACCATGTCGATCCTTCGAATGCTGAATTCGGCAACGGCGGGGCCGTCCAGACCAAAGGCCATCGCACGGGCAAGACCGGTCGCACGGGCAAGACCGGCTCCGGCATGATCGAACACCGGCGAGCGTACGATTTCGACCGCGGGAATGCTGGCGAGAGTAGCGATCTCATCGGCATCATCAGCCGTTCCCGCGAACAGCACAGGCGTCACCGCTCCGGGCGCGTATCTGTTGAGCGCCTCGAACAGGTTGCGTTGATAGTTGTGGCCTCCCGCCCATAGGCGGCGCGGAATGTTGGTGAACGCGATCCGCAGCGGCTCGCGCTCAGGCACGAGCTTGGTCCTTGAACCATGCGACGTAGTCGGCGAGACCTCGCTCCAGCGGAATGCGCCAATCGAAACTCATGTCGAGCACGCGCCCGTTGTCGGCCAGCAGGCTGGTCGGATCGCCCGGCCGCGCGACGCCCGAAAACTGCAGGGCCGTTTTGCCGCCCCAATGCCCGATCAGGCCTTCGGCAATGCCGGCAACACTGACGCCGCGCCCCGAGCCGCCGTTGATTACGTCGAAATCGTCCCGCCACGCCCCCTCCGCGACGCGCGCCAGCAGGCGAACGACGTCGCGAACGTCGGTCCAGTCCCTGATCTCGGCTCCTGTTCCTCCGAGCGTCAGCATGCTCTGCTCGCTGTGCAGCCGCGAGCAGATGTCCCAGAGAAGCTGCTTGCGGAGGTTTGGACCGTAGACCGAGAACAACCGCACGACGGCGCAGCGAATGCCGAAGCTCTGGACGTAACTCTGGCACAGTTGCTCCATCATCAGCTTGTGATGGCCGTAGGGCGACATCGGCGTCAGCACCGCGCTCTCGGGGATCGGCCCGGCGTGCTCGGCGCCGTAGACGGCAGCGCTCGACACGACGATCAACCGGCTCTCGGGCGCGAAGCTTCGAAGCCACTCCAGCAGGCGCGCCGTGCTGGCCACGGTGCGCGAAAAATCTTCGAACGGGCGCTCCATCGACAGCCCGACCGACGATCCGCCGGCGAGGTGGAAGACACGCGACGGCACTCCGTGCGCGACCGCGAGCGCGTTCAGGTTAGCGGCGTCGACCTCACCATTGATCCAGGTCTGCAGTCCGAGCGCGCGCGCATCAGCCGGATCGAGGGCGCCATGGCCGACGCCATGCACCGCATGTCCGCTGCCCGCCAACTCGCGGACGAGATGGCGGCCGATGAACCCGTTCGCGCCTGTGATCCAGATCGACATGGCTACCTGATGTGCGGGCGGTTGGTCTGTGGACACATTGCAATTTCAATTGTCATGGGGGTCCCTTATCGCTCGGCCGGCGACAACTCCCTGATAACAGTGGCAGGATTACCCGCTACGATGGAATACGCCGGCACGTCCTTGGTGACCACGGCTCCGGCGGCGACGATCCCTCCCTCACCGATCGTCACGCCGCGCATGACCATCGCGCAAGCGCCGATCCACGCATCGTCGCAAATCTTGATCGGACGATCGTCGAGCGAGAGCTTGCGCGGGTGGCCCAAGGTGAAAATCTGCTTCGCCTGCTCGTGCCGCTCGGAAGCACGGATCGGATGCGAGAGATTGTCGAATATGTTCACCGAATGCGAGATCAGGACGCGATTTCCGATCTCGATCGAGGCGCCCGACCAGATACGCGTACCAACGCCGACGTAACACCACTCTCCGATCGTGATGCGCCCGCCGTGACCGAGGATCATCAATTCTCCCCGGACGTGAGAATGACTGCCGATGACGATCTTCTCGCTATCGCCCAGCGCATTCCTGATCCGCGCGCTGTGAGCCAGGAACGCCTCAGGGTGCAAGCGGCAGGTCGCCCGGCCGATCAGGCGCTGGACGATATAGTGCCAATTGATGCCATCGATGGCACGTGCGCAACGGCGCACGAGCGTGGAAAGGCCGGACATCAGCGCACCCTCTCACGTCGCAGGATCGAACGTGTCCGGATTCTCAAGTGACACCTCCAACGGAGCCAGCCTCCGTCCTCCACTGGATCAGCAAGTTGGAATTCACGCGCGCGAGACGAATGCTGTAGCATGGCTACAGGCGCCCTACGAGATCGACGAACGCATTCCACTGCACGTCCTTGCCATAAATGTCACGCATGCGCGCCCGCCCCAGCGCGGCGATCTCGGCCGACCGGGGCCAATCCTTAAGACCGCGCGAGATGACGTCAGCGGCCTGGTCCGGGGTCCCGTAGGTCTCGATCGTGACGCCGTCCTGCATGCCCTCCGGATATCGTCCGGCGTCGGACACGAGCAGTGCACCGCATCCCATGGCCTCGAAGCAGCGCATATTGCCGCGATCCTCGCCGGCCATGTCGATCGCGCCATTGAGCACGATCTTGGATGAGCCGATCAGTTCATAGAGATCCCTCCCGAATACCGGAGGTCTTGCGATGGCCGCGATGGCATCGGGACGCCTGTGACGCCCCAGTGGCAGCAATCGTCCGATCGGGCTCTCGGCGAGCCTCGTCAGGCGCGATGCGTCGAGACACAGCACGATGTTGTGGCTGTCTGCGAGGTGCGCGACCCGCTCCAAAGTTCTGGCCCGCGCGCGATGATGTCGCGAATAGCCACCGACGAACACGACGTCGATCGGACGTTCGCCGTGACCATATTCGTCCATCACCGGATCATGCGCCGGACGGAACAATTCGCCCCGGCATCCCTTGCCGCGCCAGAAGTCGAGGATCGAAGGAAAGTTGCCAAGCACGGCGCCATAGGCCGTGAAATCGGCATTTCCCGAAGGCGCCGCACGCCAGCACAGCGTCGTCTTCACGCAGCCCGGCAGTTTGGCAATGAATGTGCTGGGGTACCGTACCGGGTCGAGATTGTAGAACACCTCAGTGGCGTGATGCTCGATCTGCGCGAGCAGGATGGCCTCGAGCGTCGGCTCGCCCGACATACCCTGCTCGCGCGCCCAGCGGCGCTGCAGGACCTCGTCGTCGCCATTGGTGAAGAAGGCTTCCGGCGATCCATCGAGTACGGGTTGCAGGAAATGCGCCGCGCCAAAACGATCGTTGAGAAACACCTGACGCCGCGCGTCGAAGCTGAGCGCCCTTGCCGCGAGTTGGTTGAACCGCGGCAGATAGGACGGGTAGAAGCAGCTATTCTGGAACAGACGCATCGGCTACGCGTACCTCGCCAACATCCATTTCATGTTCAGGTACGGCCAGATCCGCCCGACCTTCTCCCAATCCCAGGACTTCGACGCCGTCAAGCGGCTGACCGCTCCGCGCAAGGCCGCTTCATCCACCAGTTCGGCAAACGCCGGCACCTTGCGGTCGAGCAGGTCGGCGGCCCAGCCGGCCAGCGGCCCGTTCAACCACTCCGGCATCGGCGAATTGAAACCGACCTTGCGACGCGCAGTGCGGATCGACTCCGGCATCAGGCCCTCCATCGCCCGCCGGGCAACAGCCTTGGTATAGCCGTCCGCCGACTTGCTGCTTTCCGGAAGCGCCATGGTGTAGGTGACGAGACGCCAGTCCATGAAGGGCATGCGGACCTCGACACCGTGGGCCATCGAGAGACGATCGAAATTACGCAGGATGGTGGGCAGCACGGTGCTGTGAAACATGCGATAGAGCCGCCGGTTCAGGCCGCCCCATTCACGCGGCAGCACATCGTCCTCGCCGACCAGCGGAAGCGGGCTCGGAAGTTCACGCAGACCGCTCCGCAGGAAATAGACGCCTTGGCGTTTCAAGGCCAGCACGCGCAGGAGGTCCACGCCGCGACGCGCCAGCGGGGATCGCGAAGCCAGATCTTCCGCGGCGTTGCGAATTCGAAACGCCGCCGCCCGGCCCTCCTGCAAATAGGCGCCCATCAACTCGTCCGCACCGTGGCCGTCGAGTGAGACCGTCACGTTGTTCTGCCGCAATTGCCGATAGATCAGCCATGCCGCGCTGGGCAACCCGATATAGACGTCGTCGAGATCGTCGAGAATCCGGTCGAGATCCGTCAACGCATCGCCCTGTCCGATTTCGAGGAAAGTGGGCTCGACCCTGGCCCAGGCGGCGGCCTCCTCGGCCATCGGCCGCTCGTCGTTCGATGCGCCCGGAAAGGTCGCGACGAAGGCATGGCGCCACGCAGCGCTGTCGCGCGGTCCCATCCCGGCCTGCTCGTGCGCGGCCATGGTACAGATCACCGCCGAGGAGTCGAAGCCTCCGGACAGGCACGTCCCGATCGGCACGTCGCTGCGCATCCGCAGGGCCACGGCGTCCTGGAACAGTTCGCGGAAGCCTGCCACACGCTCGGCTTCCGTGGCCGGCACCGCAGGCAGATGATCGATCGTCCGCCACCAGCGCCTGACACTGACCTTGCTCTGGCGCAGCCACATGCAATGGCCGGCCTGCAGGCGTCGAACCTGTCGAAACAAGGTCCGGTCGCTGCCTTCGATGCCGAAGGCATCGAACATCAGCCGCCGCGCCACCTCCGGATCGACGGATGGATCGATCAGTCCGCTCCGCACCAGCGCCCGCTGCTCGGAGGCGAAGACAAATCGCTCCGGCGACATGGCATAGAGCAGCGGCTTGATGCCGAAGCGATCGCGCGCGAGGAACAATTCGCGCGTGCTGGTGTCGAAGATCGCCAGGGCCCACATGCCGTTGAAGCGCGGCAGCATGTCTTCCCGCCAGGCCTCCCAGGCAGCCAGGATCACTTCGGTATCGGATTGGCTGCGGAACACGGCGCCCCGCGCCTCGAGCTCTCGGCGCAGCTCGAGGAAATTGTAGATTTCGCCGTTGTAGACAATAACGTAACGGCCGTCCGCGGACAGCATCGGCTGATAGCCGCCCTCGCCGGGATCGATGATCGCAAGGCGGCGATGGCCGAATGCGAGCGCCCGGTCTGCGCTGAACCACGTTCCTTCGCCGAACGGACCACGATGCGCGATCAGGCCGGTTAGTCGCGAGATCTCGGCCGGCTCGACCGCATTGCCGCGCAAATTGACGATTCCGGCGATTCCGCACATGTCCTAGATCGCCTTCAGGGGCACGAAGCGGCTGAAAATGGCCCATAAGTCCTGCAAGCAGGCCCTTCGATATGGTCCGAGCTGCGATACGGCAACTTCGACGACAAAGATGATCGCAGCCGTCACCGCCGCGACGGCTCCCACCGACCACCAGGACGGCGCAAGGTGGAACGGCGCGCGGTCGAGACCGGTGCGCAGCGCCAGCGCGGTCGCGATCCCGATGCCAAGCGGCAACAGCACGCAATGGATGACGCGCGGCCAAATGCCGGAAATGTCAAAACTGCGGCGCAGCAGCACGACGATGGTCGCCATCTGCGCGATCATGCCCGCGCAGGCGCTCCAGCCCGCGGCCTGCCAGCCGAAGCTCGGCAGCACGATCGCGCTGGTGCCGAGCGTGACGATCCCTGTGATCAGCGCGATGAGGGCGTTGGAGCGCGAGCGCGCCTGCGCCAGCAGATAAAAGCCGAACACATTCGCACTCGATCCAAGGATACCGGCAATCGACAAGACGACGAGCACCCGCGCCGCCTCGGCCGCGACCTCGGCACCGGTCCACACATGCAGCAGCGGACCGGCGACGGGGATCAACGCACCCAGCGCACTCGCGGCAAGCACGTTCAATATCCACGACGATCGGAACAGCAGATCGACCTTGCGATCCTCGCTCTCCTTCTGCAGCGTGCTGAAGAACGGAAACAGGATCTCGCCGACCTTGAGGATGCCGATATAGGTGGCCTCCTGGAGGCGCTGCGCCACGCCATAGAAGCCGACGAATTGCGGTTGCAGCAGCGCGCCGAGCAGATATCGATCGGCCTGCCCGGCAAGCAGTGCACCACCCTGCGCGGCAACCTGCCAGCCGCCCAGCCGAACCAATTTGCCGAGCGATCCGCGATGCAGCGACGGTGGCGCCAGCCATTGACCGATGCCGCGGGACCAGACCAGGGCCATCAGCAGACCGCTTGCAAAACCGAGCGCCTGGCAGCCGAGGAACGTCGAGGCATGAGGCGCGGCGGGGATCAGCAGCAGCATCGACAGGGTCGAGGTCAGGGTGCTGACAATGCCGATCGAGGAGATCCGGCGATAGTCCTGGCGCGCGGTGAACAACGACACGAAGACAGCCGATACGCATTGGCACAACCAGCCCGCACCGGCCAATGTGAAGGCCAGTCCAAGATCGTCGGCCGCCGGACCTGCCAGGTGAAAGCCGAGACGCGCCAGCGGAGCTCCGGCAAGCCAGAAGAAGATGGTGATCGGGCCGCCTGCTGCGATCGCGAGCATGATCGCCGTCGCGAATAGGCGCCGCGCATCCTCACGGTCGGATGGCTCCAGCCGCTGGGCGAGCTCGCGTGCCGTCGACAATCCCAGCGCGTTGCTGAACACCAGCGCAGGCGCAATGCATGCCGTCACGAGGCCTGCGACACCGAACGCCGCCAGGCCGAGGCGAGCGATCACGAAAGGCAGGATGGCGAGGTTCAGCACCACGGCCACCAGGAAGGCCATCGCGTTCCACGCGGAATTTCCCAGCAGATCGGGCGGTCTTTTTGTCGAAGTCATGCCAGCCACCCGGCCGTACCCTCACCAAGCCTGTGCCACCTCATCAATGAGGGTTCCCCCCAAGCAGCGCAAATTCGGGCTAGCAGTCAGGGCACGGATTGTCGATAGCCTGCGGAGGCAGCTGCCGTTCGCCTGTATCCGGGCCGCTCCGCACGGCAAGCCGCCGGGCGCTCAGAGCCCATCCGACTCGCCGTTCTTCGGCGTCGAACGCGGCACGAAGGGAGCGAACGCCGTATTATTCGTCGCCGGCATCGTCAGCCTGCCGCCGGAATCCATGGGGGGAGCCGGGGGGGCCGCCACCGGATCGGCCGGGCGCTGGAGCGCCAGAACCTCGCTGCGATCGCCCTGCTTGAACGTCACCTCGCGTGGCTGAACCTCGGTCAGCGACCAGCCGCCGAGCGATTCGCCCTGCCGCAGGCGCACGATCTTCTGATCGAAGCGGTTGACGAGGATCGCGATCGCATCGCCCTCGCCGATCACCGCCCCCACCAGCAGCAGCGGCGG
>Ga0209758_1000480_pt1 | contig 65746 bp, 59 predicted proteins | sample AraplaMF_Col_mMF_FD_184258 | JGI IMG/M metagenome (GOLD analysis project Ga0209758, IMG submission 184258) | Arabidopsis root microbial communities from the University of North Carolina, USA - plate scrape MF_Col_mMF (SPAdes) (version 2) | ecosystem: Host-associated > Plants > Roots > Endosphere... | reverse complement strand
GACCTATTACGGCGGCTCGGGCTATCCGCTGTCGCGCGACTATGTCACCGGCCGCACCCGCGTGCGCACCGACAGCTTCAACGCCCCGGAAATGCGCGCCCCGACCCGGGTCCAGAGCCGCAGCGCGGTGATCTCGCGCGGCGGCTTCGGCGGCGGCGGCCGTTCGTTTGGCGGGTAGCCTCCGGATTCCGCGGGTCCCGCCAAGGCCCAGGACCCGCGGAGCCGAAAGGGAAACAGACTGTAAACCATTGTAAATTTGGCCATACGGCCGGGAGCCGAGGGGGCGTCTGCACGGTACGCTTGCCAATGCGGATGGTCGCCTTGATCCTTCCCCCCGGACAGCGCCCCGCCGCCGCGCGCCCCGCGCCCACCCCCGCGGGGCGCGCGAGTTACCTTGGTTGTAAGTGAGCCTATGAAAGTCGCCCTGCTCGACGACGACGACAGCCACAACGCGCTGGTCGCCGCCCTTCTGGGGCCGGCGGGCTATGACTGCACCAGCTTCACCCGCCCCGAGCGCTTGCTGGCCGAACTGCGCCGCCAGACCTTCGACCTGCTGATCCTCGACTGGAACATGCCCGAGCTCAGCGGCATCGAGACCCTGCGCCGGGTCGGCGAGCTGCTGAGCCCGTCGCCGCCGGTGCTGCTGCTGACCAGCCGCTCGGTCGAGGCCGACCTGGTCGAGGGGCTGAACGCCGGGGCCGACGACTACATCGTCAAGCCTCTGCAGCCGCCGGTGCTGCTGGCCCGGGTCAACGCCCTGGCCCGCCGCGCCTATCGCCCGACCGCCGCGCCCCAGGTCGAGCAGCACGGCCCCTACCGTCTGGACCCCGGCGCCCAGACCGTCGCCTGGGGCGACAATGTCGAGACCCTGACGCCCAAGGAATTCCAGCTGGCGGCCCTGCTGTTCAACAACCTGGCCCGGCCGCTGTCGCGCGAATACCTGCTGCGCCGGGTCTGGGGCCAGCGGCCGGACCTGGAGACCCGCACCCTGGACGCCCACGTCTCGCGCCTGCGATCAAAGCTTCACCTGCGCCCCGCGAACGGCTTTAGACTGACGACGGTCTATGGGTTCGGCTACCGGCTGGAAGTCTGCGAGCCCGAGGCCGACACCGCGTCCGGAGCCGCTGAATGATTCTTCGACCTTCGCTGTTCGCCCTGGCCTCCGTCCTGGCCCTGGCGTCCGGCCCCGCCCTGTGCGCGCCGCGGGGCCTGGCGAAGTCCGTCGCCGTTCCGGTCGACCCGCCGGTCCGCTACGTGGTCCGGCGCGGCGACACCCTGTTCGACCTGGGCCGGGCCTACCTGCGCAGGACCACCGACTACCGCCATGTGCAGCGCGCCAACCAGATCAGCCGGCCGCGCGTCATGCCGGTGGGCAAGACCCTGACCATCGACGCCGACCTGCTCAAGACCGTCCCGATCGACGCCCGGCTCAGCGCCTTCAGCGGCAAGGTCGAGATCGAGACCGACGGCCGGCGGGCTCCCGCCCAGACGGGCATGGCCCTCAAGGAAGGCCAGCGCGTGATCACCGGTCCCGGCGCCTTCGCGACGTTCGAGATGGAAGACGCCTCGCGCGTCACCCTGCCCTCGAACACCGCCATGCGCGTGGTGCGGTTGCGCAGCGTCGTGCTGACCAACGCCCCGCAGCGGGTGTTCAAGCTGGACGAGGGGCGCAGCGCGATCCAGGCGACACCCAATCCCAACCCCAACGCCCGCTTCGAGGTGCGCACCCCGGTGTCGATCTCGGCCGTGCGCGGCACGGAGTTCCGGGTGGCGGCGGCGGACGGACGAGCCCGCACCGAGGTCCTGAAGGGCGCGGTGGGCGTGGGTCCGGGTGAAGCGCCCCCGGCCGGACCGCCGGTCCCGGCCGGCTTCGGCGTCACGGTCACGCCCGGCGCGACCGGGGTCAGCGCCCCGGTCGCCCTACTGCCCGCGCCCCGGCTGAACGAGGCCGACCAGAACCAGACCGACCGTACCGTGCGCTTCGCCGTGCGCCCCCAGGCCGGCGCCGCCGGCTACCGGCTGCTGCTGTCACGCGACGCCGGCTTCATCGACCTTTTCGCCGAGGCGACCCAGGCCGAAGCCGTCGCCGACTTCGGCCCGCTGGAGGATGGCACCTACTTCGTCCGTGTCACCGCCCTGGACCCCGCCGGCCTGGAGGGCGCGCCCGCCGACTACAGCTTCGACCGCGACCTGGACCTGCTGGAGCCGGGCACCCCGCCCGTCGCCGAGGTCAGCGGCAAGCACCGCAACTTCCTGTTCCGCTGGAGCGCCGCGGGGGGCGGCGTGCGCAGCTTCCGCTTCCAGCTGTTCGCCGGAACCGAGGCGGCCGCGCCGATCGTAGACCAGCCGGGCCTGGTCGAGCCGCAACTGACCCTGACCGACCTGCCCCCGGGCCTCTACAGCTGGCGGGTCAGCGCCACGCGGGTGAAGAACGGCGTGGTCACCGAGAAGGTCGCGCCGCTGCAGTCGCTGAAGATCGGAAGCTAGGCCTTGGCCACCTTTCCCAGCCTGTCCGTCCCCCGGCTCGCGCCCCTGCGGCGGCAGAGGCCCGGGCCGCCGCGATCCCCGCGCCGGCGCCTGCTGCGCTGGCTGGTGGTCGCCGCCCTCACCGGCCTGGCCATGGCCGGCCTGGCCGCAAGTTCGCTGACCACGCGGCTGGACAACATCCTCTACGACCGGCTGGTGCGCGCTTCGGAGCGTCCCGTCGACGGCTCGATCCTGATCGTCGGCGTCGACGAGCGCAGCCTGCGCGAGCTGGGCGCCTGGCCCTGGAATCGCGCCCGCCACGCCCAGATGATCGATCGGCTCAGCCACGCCGGCGCCAAGGCGATCGTCTACGACGTGCTGTTCGGCCAGCCGTCGCAGGATCCGGCCGCCGACCAGGCCCTGGCCGCGGCCGTCGCCCGCTCGGGCAAGGTGTACCTGCCGCAGTTCCTCGAGCCTTCGGCGCAGGAGGGCGCCTCGCCGACCCTGGTCGCGCCGATGCCGGGGATCGCCCAGGGCGCGGCGGCGGTCGGCCTGGTCCATGTGCGGTTCGACCCCGACGGCCTGGTGCGCCGCATGGCGCCGTTCGAAGCCAACGGCCCCAGCCTCGCGCCGGACCTGATGACCGTGGTCCACCGCGCCACCAAGCCGTTCGACGCCCCCGACGCCACGCGCGGCGACGACCCGACCCTGCTGATCCCGTTCGCCGGACCGCCGGACCGCTATCGCCAGGTCGCCTTCTCCAGCGTGCTGGCCGGCGAGGTCCCGCGCGAGATGATCGCGGGTCGGACGGTGTTCGTCGGCCTGACCGCGCCCGGCCTCGGCCCCGCCTTCCCGACCCCGGTCACTCCCGACGCCGCCAGCATGACCGGGGTGCAGCTGCAGGCCAGCGTGCTGGACGGGTTGCGCAGCGGGATGATGATCAAGCCGGCCGGCCTGGGCGCGCGCCTGGTCTTCGCCCTCAGCCTGCTGTGGCTGCTGCTGGCCGGGCTGCTGGTGCTGCCGCCGCGCACCAGCCTGCTGCTGCTGGCCGTGCTGCTGGCCGCGGCCATCGGGGTCAGCGCCGCCCTGTTCTCCCGCGGCCACCTGTGGCTGTCGCCGGTGGCGGCGATCATCGGCATGGGCCTGGTCTCGCTGGTATGGGGCTGGGGCCGGCTGGGACGGGTCAACGACCTGCTTGGCCATCAGCTGGACCGCCTGCGCTCGGTGGATCCGGCCGGCGCCGTCCACGCCGACGCCGAGTTCGAAAGCGACCTCGTCGCCCGCCAGGCCCTCAGCCTCGGGGCGGCCATCACCCGGATCGACGACCTGCGGCGGTTCTCCGCCGACGCCCTGTTCAGCCTGCCCGACGCCACCCTGGTGGCCGACGCCGAGCGCCAGGTGATCGCCGCCAACGCCGCCGCCCAGGCGCTGCTGGCCGATCGCCCTTGGGTGCTGGAAGGCGGCGGCCTGGCCGACGCCCTCAACGCCCTGGAGCCCCTGGGCCGCACCTTCCCGATCAGCTGGCCGGCCGAGGGCGACAGCGGCCATCCGATCGACCTGCACCTGGCCGACGGCCGCGCCTTCCAGATCCAGACCGTGTTCCGGCGCGACGAGGCGGGGGAAGGCGCGGGCTGGATCGTGCGCCTGGCCGACATCACGCCCCTGACCGCCGCCATGCGCCAGCGCGAGCAGGCGCTGCAGTTGCTGACCCACGACATGCGCTCGCCGCAGACCTCGATCCTGGCCCTGCTGGCCACGACGCCCGGCCTGCCCCCCGAGGCCTCCGAACGCCTGGCCGCCTATGCCCGCCGCACCCTGGCCCTGGCCGACGGCTTCGTGCAGTTGGCCCGCGCCGAGGTCACCCAGACGGCGATGGAGCCGGTCGACCTGTGCGACGTGGCGGTGGAGGCGATCGACGAGCTGTGGCCGCAGTGCCGCCAGCGCCATATCCAGATCCGCCAGGAAGGCTGCGAGACCTCGATGATGGCCCTGGGCGATCGCGGGGTCCTGGCCCGCGCCCTCGTCAACCTGATCGGCAACGCGGTGAAGTACGGCCCGGACGGTTCGACGATCGTGGTGCGCGCGGCCACGGTGCTGGACGGCGGCCGCACCTATATCGACCTGTCGGTCGCCGACCAGGGGCCGGGCCTGACCGTCGAGGAGGCCGCCCTGGCCTTCCGGCCGTTCCAGCGCTTCGACCGGCCGGGCGCCCAGGCCGCGGGCGGCGCGGGCCTGGGCCTGGCCTTCGTCCAGGCCGCGGCCACGCGGCACGGCGGCGGGGTCAGCTGCCGGAGCACGCCCGGCGGGGGGGCGACGTTCACGCTGCGGCTGCCGGAGATGCCGGCCTAGAACGGATCGGCCTTCAGGCCGTGCGTGGTCCTCGTCCTTCGAAAACCAGGGACACGCCCTCGCGCGTCGCGCTCTTTTGCACGGCGCGGCTGGTCGCGAGCGCGTGTCCCCTCTCCCCTCCCCTATGGCTTGACGAATTCGAGGACGAATTGGTCGGTCTTGCCCCGGATGGCGGGGTCGAAGACGCTGGCGGTGCGCGGGTCGGTCGCGTTGCGCAGCAGCGGGCTCTCGACGGCCAGCTTGAAGCCGGCGGCCTCGACCTCGGACTTCACGGCCGCGATGTCGATCCTGTGCAGGGCGTCCGGCGCCGAAAGGCCCGACCCGTCGGCGGCGTAGTGGTCGACGACCAGGAAGACCCCGCCCGGCTTCAGCGACTTGAACACCTCGGCATTGACCTTGGCGGCGGTGTCGGTCGGGAACGGCTTGAGGTGCAGGTCGTGATAGTTCTGGACGGTGATCACGGCGTCAAGGCCGTCGGGCAGGTCCAGCCCGATCAGGCTGCCGTCCAGCGGCGTGACGTTCTTGTAGGCCGCCGCCACGGTCTTCAGGTCTTCGCCGTACTTGGCCTGGAACTTGATGAACTCGGCGGGCTGGTAGGCGTAGACCGTCCCCGTGGGTCCGACGGCCGCCGACAGGATGCGGGTGAAGTAGCCGCCGCCGATGATGAAATCGACCACCTTGCCGCCCGGCTTGACGCCGGCCAGGGCCAGAAGCTCGGCCGGATGGCGGGCCGCGTCGCGGGCGGTGTCGGCCGCCGGCCGGGCTGGATCGGCCAGGGCGGTCGTCAGGTTGGCGGGAACCTGGGCGAAGCCGGGCGCCGCCGACAGGCCGAGCACGCAGGCCATCGCCCAGGCGGCGATCTTCGGGGCGGAAATCGTCGATCGCGACGTCATGGGTTTCCTCACCTTCGTTTACCCTCGATAGCGCGTCGCGCCACCCGGGTGAACATCGGTATTCGAGATCACGGCGCGTTTCGGGGGAGAACCTGGGGACAGCCTGCCGGAGCGCGGCGGCCGAAAGTGTGAGCGGCTCCGGCGCCTACCGCGCTCTAAATGTTTGATTTAGAGACTTTTTAGACGCCTCACATGATCCCATGTGAGGCTAGAAGGCTCTAGGTCTTGGCCGGCTTCAGCGCCGCGACCAGCCGGTCGGCCAGGTCGACGGGATCGTCGCTGGACGTCCGGACGGTCGCCCAGGCCGCGACCTTGCCGCTCGACAGGTCCAGCACCGCCAGGGCCGCCGTGCGGACCGGGCCGCGCCGGGACCAGGGGCGCAGCCGGGTCGGCGCGCTGCGCCAGGGCCCGACCCCGACCTGCGGGCCGACGACGGGGGAAATCCCGACCCCGGCCGGCGAGGTCCCGACCGTCACCTGCAGTCGATAGCGGGGCTGAAGGGCGCCCGGCTGGACGGCGCCGGCTTCGCCGATCCGGTCGGCCAGCCGGGCCTGGATCGCCTGGACCAGCGCCTGGTCCGCGCCGGACGATGCGGCCGGACCAGCTTCCGTCGCGACGGCCTGTCCTTGCAGGATCGTCAGGTCGCCCTCGTGCGCCACCTGGGGCGGCGTGGCGCAGGCGCTCAGCAGGCCCGCGACCAGGGTCGTCAACAACATACGCACGGCGAATCCCCGACGGTCCTCGGCGCGCACCCTAGAATAAGCCGCGCGGTATGGGAATCGCGGGACTGGCTCTAGTTTTCTGTTTTCGCATCGCTTTAGCGGAAACCCGTCCCCGCTCTTCCGCACGAGGCTCTAGCTTCGGACCAGGTGTCCGACCAGCCACGACAGAGCCCAGGCGATCACGCCCCACAGCATCAGGCTCAGCAGGGACGCGACCAGCAGCAGGCGGGGACGCCGGCGCGCGGGATCCAGGCCGAGCCGGTCGGCCAGGACCCGCAGCGTGGGCTCGATCTTCAATGGGCCTCGGCGTTCGCCCGGCCGCGCAGCATGCCGTAGGCGTGGTCGGTCAGGGCCCAGCGACGGCTGTGCGGCCCATAGGGCAGGTGCAGCAGGTTGCCGGCCCGCGGGTCGCTGGCGCTCCGGCAATAGGCGGCGAAGGCCTCGTCCAGCTCACGCAGCATCGCCTCCGAGGGCCGATACACCCCCCGGCGCTTGGCGATATGGGCCACGACCAGGTCGCGATGGGCCGCGCCGCCCAGGTCCAGCAGCGCCTCGGCGATCTCGCCGACCAGCGGGTTGAGGATCGCGACCCCGCCCGTGGCCCGCTCCAAGCCCCGCCTTCCGGCCTCCGACCACCCCATCGATCCGCCCTCGACTGTTGTGGGACGGAGTTAAAGGCCATGGAGCGGACCTCGACCAGAGGGCGAACCTTGGTTTTTACAATACGTTACATTGACCATCCGTCCCCGGAAGGGCCGCCTGGCTTGTCAGTGCGTCTCGTAGGCCGCCTTGCCGCCGCTGATGGCGAAGGCCTCCTCCGGCGACAGCACCAGCTTCTTGCGGCCGACCAGGGCGAAGTAGACGATGCCGACCGCGAACCAGATCGCTACCCCGATCACGCCGGTCCGATAGATCGGATCCTTCAGCTGATAGAAGATCGTCACCAGCGAGATGACCACGGTCAGGCCCGCCCCGGTCAGGCCGAACCGGCTCCTGTACGGCCGCTCCATGGTCGGGAACTTCCGGCGCAGCAGGATGAAGGACAGCCCCTGGGCGACATAGGACAGCATGGCCCCGAACACCGCCATGTTCAGCAGGGTCCCGCCGATCACCGCCGCGCCCTTCTCGGCCCCGAGGATGAACCAGACCGCCAGCATCACCAGGAGGCCGGCGGCCGAGCCGGTGATCAGCGCCACGTCCGGGGTCTTGCGCACCCCATGGGTCACCGACAGGGCGCGCGGGAAGTAGCCGGCCCGCGACAGCGAATAGATCTGGCGGCCATAGGCGAAGATGATGGCGTGGAAGCTGGCGATCAGGCCGGCCACCGCGATCGCCGCCAGCACCTTGGCCAGGCCGCCGCCATAGATCGTGCGGAAGCCCTCCAGGATCGGCTCCCCGGACTTGGCCAGGGCGAAGGTCCCCGGCGAGATGGCGCTGTTGAGCCACAGCACCAGCAGGGCCGAGACGATCAGGGTGGCCATGCCCAGGATGATACCCTTGGGCAGGTCGCGCTGCGGGGTATGGCTCTCCTCGGCCGCCAGCGGCAGTTGCTCGATGGCCAGGAACAGCCAGACCGCGAACGGCAGCTGGGCCAGGGCCCCGCCGATCCCGGCCGGCAGGAACGGCCCATGGCCGTCCTTCAGCTCGGTCCCGCCCGGCCCGACGTTCATGGCGTACTTGAAGAAGTCGGCGTGCGGCAGGGCGCTGACCCAGAACACCGCCAGGCACGCCAGGGCCAGCAGGGTGATGAACACCGTGAACCGGAACGACATCGCCACCCCGCCGGCGTTCAGCCCCACGAAGGCGACATAGGCGCCGATCCAGTAGAGCGGCTGCACCCAGGCCGGCGTCTCGAAGATGCCGCCCAGATAGGAGCCGATGAAGAAACAGACGACCGCCGCGGTCAGCACGTACTCGACGTTCTCGCACAGGCCGGTGATGAAGCCGCCCCACGGCCCCATGGCGGCCCGGGCGAAGCTGTAGGCCCCGCCAGTGTGCGGCTGGGCCGCGGCCATTTCGGCGATCGAGAAGGTCAGGCCCAGATACATGACGGTGATGATCAGGGTGGCGGTCAGCATGCCGCCCCAACCGCCCACGCCCATCCCCAGGTTCCAGCCCGAGAACTGGCCCGAGATCACCGCCCCGACGCCCAGCGCCCATAGCGAGAACACGCCCGCGTAACGCTTGAGACCCCGCTTGTCGAAATAGGCGGCGTCGACCTTTTCGTAGCTGACGCCGCCCCCGGCGGTTTCCTCGCTCATGACCGTCCCCTTTTCGCTACTTTCCCGAGCCAAGCTTGCGCATGTCCGCCGTTGACGACGAGCCTTCGTGATCACGAATTTCGTCTTTGATCGACCGACGTTCACTATTTCGGCGCCGTCGGGCGCGGCCGAGGCCGCTGGAGACCGCGTCTGCCAAGGGAAACGGCATGATCGTCCTTGACCGCCTCGACCACCTGGTGCTGACCGTCGCCGACCTGGACCGGACCATCGCCTTCTATCGCGACGTCCTGGGCATGCGGCTCGAGACGTTCGGCGAGGGCCGCAAGGCGCTGGTGTTCGGCGACCAGAAGATCAACCTGCACCAGGCCGGACACGAGTTCGAGCCCAAGGCCCTGAGGCCGACGCGCGGTTCGGCGGACCTGTGCTTCCTCGCCGCGACGCCGCTGGAGCAGGTGGCCGTCCAGGTCGAGACGATGGGGGTGACGATCGAGGAAGGCCCCGTGCGGCGCACCGGCGCGACCGGCCCGATCCTGTCGATCTACGTGCGCGATCCAGACGGCAACCTGGTGGAAATCGCCAATCCGATCGCGAGCTGAGCCCGCGCACCTTCGCCTTGCCCTCGATGTCCACGCCAGCGGTCCGGTTGACGTCGGCGCGATCGGACCTTATATTTCTGTCATGACAGAAATAGCAGACAGCACGAAGCGCCTCCCCGCTGCGGTCGAGCAGTTCGTCCTGCGCTGGGGCGACATGGGCGGGCAATGGGGCGTCAATCGCTCCGTCGCCCAGATCCACGCCCTGCTCTACCTGGCCGACCGGCCGATGACCGCCGAGGACATCGCCGAGAGCCTGGGCATGGCGCGCTCCAACGTCTCCAACAGCATCCGTGAACTGATCGGCTGGAAGCTGATCCGCCGCGTGCCGCAACTGGGCGATCGGCGCGACCACTACGAGGCCGAGGCGGACCTCTGGCAGATGCTGACCCGCATCGCCCAGGGCCGCAAGGAGCGCGAGATCGACCCCATGGTCGAGGCGCTGGGGCCCGTCCTGGCCGCGGCCGAACACGATCCCGCCCTGAGCGCGGTCGCCCGCAAGCGCCTGAAGGAAATGCACGGCTTCGTCACCACGATCGACAGCTGGTACGGCCAGATGCTGACCGTGCCGCCCAACACCCTGATGTCGCTGATCAAGATGGGCTCGAAGGTGGTCGGCCTGCTCGGCGTCGGACGCGGCAGGGCGGACAAGGCGACTTAAAAAATTTCGTCAAAAATTTCTCTTTGGACAGAAATAACAGGCAAGACGGGAACGGGGAATTTGGCCATGTTCGAGATCGCAAGACCCCGCCCCGCGGCCCGCCGAGACCTTCCGGAGCCCGCGCCCGCCGACCTGCATGACCTGCGCTTCCGCGCCTTGCTGGGCGAGGCCGGCTGGGCCCGCCTCCCCCAGGCCGTGCGCGACCGGTTCAGCAAGCACCTGCGTCCTGGCATGGCCGTGACCTATGTCGGCGAGATCACCGAAAGCCGGCGCAACCGGGCCGGCCAGGTCCTGGCCCAGCTGTGCCGCCTGATCGGCGCGCCCCTGCCCCTCCATGACGACCTGGGCGTCGCCGCCGTCGTGACGGTCACCGAGGACGGCCCGGCCGGCGGCCAGTTCTGGACCCGGATGTACAACCAGACCCAGGGCTTCCCGCAGGTGATCCACAGCAGCAAGCGCTTCGCCGGCCCCACGGGCCTGGAGGAGTATCTGGGCTGCGGCTTCGGCATCGCTCTGGCGGTCAGCGCCGACGAGACGGCGCTGCACTTCCACAGCCGCGGCTACTTCCTGGCGCTGGGTCCCGCGCGGCTGGGCCTGCGCCTGGGGCTGCCGGCCTGGCTGGCGCCGGGCGCCCTGACCATCAGCCACGTCGACCAGGGCGACGGCGGCTTCGCCTTCATCCTGGACCTGCGCCATCCGCGGCTCGGCCAGATGCTCCGCCAGGTCGGGATGTTCCGCGAGCGGCCGGCCGCCCTTCGGGAGATGGATCGATGACCGACCTGATCTGGACCCTGGTGTTCCTCCAGGTGGCGATGGGCGGGTTCGACACCCTCTATCACCACGAGCTGACCGAGCGCCTGGCCTGGCGGCCGTCGCAGGCCCGGGAGCTGCGGCTGCACGGGGCGCGCAACCTGGCCTATGCGGCGATGTTCCTGCTTCTGGGCTGGAGCCGGCCGCAAGGCGTGCTGGCCGTCGCCCTGATCGGGCTGATGCTGGGCGAGCTGGTCCTGACCCTCTGGGACTTCGTCGAGGAGGATCGCACGCGCAGACTGCCGGCCAGCGAGCGGGTCGCCCACACCCTGCTGACCCTGAACTACGGTGTCGTCCTGGCCCTGGTCCTGCCGGGGCTGGCCCGCTGGTCGGAAGGGCCGGCCGCGCTGGCCCCGGCCGCCTACGGCGCCTGGAGCTGGCTCTGCGCCTTCGCCGCCGCAGCGGTCGTGGTCTTCGGCCTGCGCGACCTGGCCGCCGCGAGCCGGGCCCGGCGGATCGTGGCGAGCGATCCTGCTCCCTTGGTCGCGGCGCTGGCGCCGGGACAATCGATCTTGGTCGCCGGGGCCACGGGCCTGATCGGCCGGCGCCTGGTCGCCGCCCTGGTCGGGGCCGGTCACGAGGTCACCGCCCTGACCCGCGACCGGGCCACGGCCGCCGACCTGCTCGCCCCGATCCGCATCGTCACGGACCTGGGCCAGATCCCCGGCGACGCGCGGTTCGACGCAATCGTCAACCTGGCCGGCGAACCGATCTCCGAAGGCCTGTGGACGCCCGCCAAGCGCCGGCGGATCGTCGGCTCGCGCCTGGCGGTGACCCGGGCCGTGGTCGCGTTGATCGCGCGGCTGGATCGCCGCCCGGCCGTCCTGGTCAGCGGATCGGCGATCGGCTGGTACGGCCTGCGCGACGACGAGGTGCTGGACGAGGCCGCCGACGGCCACGACTGCTTCTCGCGCACGATCTGCCGGCGCTGGGAGCGCGCGGCGATGACCGCCCAGGACCTGGGCGTGCGGGTGGTGCGCCTTCGCATCGGCGTCGTGCTGGCCCTCGACGGCGGGGCCCTGTCGCGCATGCTGACCCCGTTCGAGTTCGGCCTGGGCGGGCCGTTCGGGGCCGGGCGTCACTGGATGAGCTGGATCCACCTGGACGACCTGGTGCGCCTGGTCGCCCACGCGATCGCCGCGCCGGACCTCGAAGGTCCCATCAACGGCACGGCCCCGGAACCCGTGCGCAACGCCGCCTTCGCCCGCGCGCTCGGCCGCGCCCTGCGCCGCCCCGCCCTGCTGCCGGCCCCGGCCGCGCCCCTCCGGCTGGTCCTGGGCGCCTTCGCCGACGAGCTGCTGCTGAAGGGCCAGCGGGTCGCGCCCGCGGCGGCCCTGGCCAGCGGCTTCCGGTTCACCTACCCCGCGCTGGACGGCGCCCTGGACGCGATCGTCGGAAACCAGCGGCGGCCGGAGCCCGAGGCTTCCCAACGCGGCGCGCTTGCCTCAGCCTGAGCCATCGACCGCCCCGAGGAAGGCGTAGCGAAAGGAGGATCCGGCGCGATGGCGGACGAAACCGACCTGGGAACGTTCGACTACGTGGTGGTGGGGGCCGGCTCGGCGGGATGCTTGCTGGCCAACCGCCTGTCGGCCGATCCCTCGGTCAGGGTGCTGCTGCTGGAAGCCGGCGGGCGCGACGACTGGATCTGGTTCCACATTCCCGTCGGCTACCTGTTCGCCATCGGCCATCCCCGCGCCGACTGGCGGTTCGAGACCGTCCCCCAGCCCGGCCTCGACGGCCGCGCCCTGGCCTATCCGCGCGGCAAGGTGATCGGCGGCTCCTCGTCGATCAACGCCATGATCTACATGCGCGGCCAGGCCCAGGACTATGACGGCTGGCGACAGCGCGGGCTGGCGGGCTGGGGCTGGGCCGACGTCCTGCCGTTCTTCCTGCGCCACGAAGACCACATCGCCCCGAAGGGCGACCATCACCGGTCGGGCGGCGAATACCGGGTGGAGCACCCCCGGGTGCGCTGGGACATCCTGGACGCCATCCGCGAGGCCGGACGGCAGGCGGGCGTTCCCGCGGTCGAGGATTTCAACGGCGGCGACAATGCGGGCTCCTCCTATTTCCAGGTCAACCAGCGGGCGGGCCGGCGGTGGAGCACCGCCTCGGCCTTCCTGAAACCGGTCCTGGGGCGGGCCAACCTGTGGCTGGAGACCGGCGTCGAGGTCCAGCGGATCGAACTGGACGGACGACGGGTCACGGGCCTGCGGGCCGTGCGCGGCGATCAGGTCCTGACCGCGCGGGTCGCTGGCGAGATGATCCTGGCCGCCGGCGCGATCGGCTCGCCGCTGATCCTGCAACGGTCGGGGATCGGGGATCCGGAGCGCCTGGCGCGCGCCGGCGTCGCCGTGCGGCACGCTCTGCCTGGCGTCGGCGCCAACCTGCAGGACCACCTGCAGATCCGGCCGGTCTACAAGGTCGCCGGCGTGCGCACCCTCAACACCGACTACGCCAATCTCGTCCGACGCCTGGGCATGGGCGTCGACTATGCGCTGCGGCGATCTGGCCCGCTGACCATGGCGCCCTCGCAGCTGGGGATGTTCTGCCGCTCGGACGCCAGTCGGGCGACGCCGAACCTGCAGTTCCACTTCCAGCCGCTGAGCCTGGATCGCTGGGGCGAAGGCCTGCACCGGTTCGGCGCCTTCACCGCCAGCGTCTGCAACCTGCGCCCCACCAGCCGGGGCAGTGTCGGCCTGTCGGGGCCGGACCTGGCCGACCCGCCCCGGATCGATCCCAACTATCTGGCCACCCCGGAGGATCGCGACGTCGCGGTCGCCTCGCTGCGCTGGGCGCGCCGGATCGCCAGCCAGCCCGCCCTGGCCCGCTACGCGCCGCACGAGTTTCGGCCCGGTGCGGCGATCCAGACCGATGAAGACCTCCTGGCGGCGGCCAGGGCCCTGGCCACCACGATCTTCCATCCTGTCGGCACGGCGGCCATGGGGACGGCCGACGACCCGCTGGCGGTGGTGGACGAGCGTCTCAGGGTGCGCGGCCTCGACGGCCTGCGCGTGGTGGACGCCTCGGTGATGCCGGCCATCACCTCCGGCAACACCAACGCCCCCACGGTGATGATCGCCGAAAAGGGCGCGGCGATGATCCTGGAGGACCGGCGGTGACAAGGGCGGAGCGTCCGGAAACGAGAACGGCGTGAGGCCGGCCTGCGCCCCGTTGGCGACGTTCATGGGGCGTGCGACACTGGGTTATGTCGTCGAAGAGACTCCCCCATGGTGTCACGATCGCCTTCTTCATGGCGACCGCGGCTTCGTTCGTAGCACACTGGTATGTGGGGATCCCGCACGGCTTCCCGGTCGGTCCAGCACTGTTGCTCGTGATGTCTCTGTCGGTCCTTGGCGCTTTAATTCCATCGCTCATTCGCACCATTCGGTTTCGTGCGTGGGAGTGGAAACCGACGGCTATCGCCTTCGCTACGCTTCTCGCCGTGGAGTTGGTTTGGCGCTGGTTCCTGTCACCATTCCCTGATGTTTACAAACGTGTGGCGCTCGTGATTTTCAGCGCAGAACCCGTGATAGTCGCGATTGGCGTTGTGGCTGTCATCGCCGAATGGCGCTGGCGCCGTCAGATCGGCCTTCAGCCAGAGCGCTTGTTCTCGCCTCAGCGTTGAATATCCGACATCCGCCCGCTCCCGACCATCGCCATATCCGGATTCGCGTCGGTCAGAACGATGGGACGGTTCGGCGGCTTGCCGAACCGTCCGGAACGAGAGTCGCCGAGGCGATTAACCCGCCAGCGCGGCCTTGACGGCGTCCAGGCCGTCCTGGGCCTTGGTGGCGTCGGGGGCGCCGCCCTGGGCGAAGTCGGCCTTGCCGCCGGCCCCCTGGCCGCCCATGGCCAGGACCGCGGCCTTGGCCAGGTCCGCGGCGCTGAACCTGCCGAGGAGGTCGGCGGTCACGGCGATGGTGACGGCGGCCTTGCCGTCGGTGGTCCCGACCAGGGCCACGACGCCGCTGGACAGCTGCTTCTTGAACTCCTCGGCCACGCCGCGCAGCTCCTTGCCGCCCACCCCGTCCAGGACGCGGGCGATCAGGGCCGTGCCATTGATCTCTTCGGGGCCGGCCGCCGCGCCGCCCGAGCCGCCGCCGAGCGCCAGCTGCTTCTTGGCCTCGGCCAGCTGCTTTTCCAGGGCCTTGCGCTCGGCGACCAGGGCGTCGACGCGGGCCAGGACCTCGGCGACCGGGGTCTTGAACTGGTCGGCCAGGGCCTTGGCGACGCCGGCCTGGTCCAGCAGGAAGCGGCGGGCCGCCTCGCCGGTCAGGGCCTCGATGCGGCGCACGCCGGCCGCCACGCCCTGTTCGGAGACGATCTTGAACAGGGCGATGTCGCCGGTGCGGGCCACGTGGGTGCCGCCGCACAGTTCGACCGAATAGGCCTTGCCGGCCTCGGTCAGGGACTCGCCCAGGGTCAGCACCCGGACGCTGTCGCCGTACTTCTCGCCGAACAGCGCCACGGCGCCGGCCTCGATAGCCTCCTGCGGGGCCATTTCCTGGGTCTGGGCCGGGACGTTCTGGCGGATCACCGCATTGACCTCGGCCTCGATGCGCTCGATCTCGTCGGCGCTCAGCGGGCCGCCGTGGCTGAAGTCGAAGCGCATGCGGTCGCCATCGACCATCTGGCCCTTCTGGGCGACGTGCGGGCCCAGCACATGGTGCAGGGCGGCGTGCACCAGGTGGGCGGCCGAGTGGTTGGCGCGGGTGGTGGTGCGCTTGGCCGCGTCCACCGAGGCCACGACCTGGTCGCCGACCTTCAGCGGCGCCGCCAGCTCGACGCGATGGACGTGCAGGTCGCCGGCCTGCTTCTGGGTGTCGACCACGCGGCTTTCGACGCCATGGGCCTCGATCACGCCGGTGTCGCCGGCCTGGCCGCCGCTCTCGGCGTAGAAGCTGGTGCGGTCCAGCAGGACGTCGACCGTCGCGCCGGCCTGGGCGGCCTCGACGGGCGCGCCGTCCAGCACGATGGCCTGCACCACGCCCGTGGCCTCGGTGGTCTCGTAGCCGACGAAGCTGGTCGGGCCGTTCTGCTCCTTGATCGCGAACCAGGCGGCGGCCGCGCCCTGCTGGCCCGAACCGGCCCAGTTGGCGCGGGCCATCTGGCGCTGGCGGTCCATGGCCACGTCGAAGCCGTCGGTGTCGACGGTCAGACCCTTGGCGCGCACGGCGTCCTGGGTCAGGTCCAGCGGGAAGCCGTAGGTGTCGTAGAGCTTGAAGGCGGTCTCGCCGTCCAGCACGTCGCCGGCCGCCAGGTTGGCGGTGGCCTCGTCCAGCAGGCCCATGCCGCGGCCCAGGGTGACGCGGAAGCGCTCCTCCTCCTGGCGCAGGGTCTCGACGATCGAGGCCTCGGCCCGGCGCAGCTCGGGATAGGCCGCGCCCATCTCGGCGACCAGGGTCGGGGCCAGGCGGTGCATCAGGGGCTCGCTCGCGCCCAGCAGGTAGGCGTGGCGCATGGCCCGGCGCATGATCCGGCGCAGGACGTAGCCGCGGCCTTCGTTCGAGGGGGTGACGCCGTCGGCCAGCAGGAACGAGGACGAGCGCAGGTGGTCGGCGATCACCCGATGCGACGGCGCCTGGTCGCCCTGCGCCTTGACCCCGGTCAGCTCGACGCTGGCGGCGATCAGGCTCTTGAACAGGTCGATGTCGTAGTTGTCGTGCACGCCCTGCAGGACGGCGGCGACGCGCTCCAGGCCCATGCCGGTGTCGATCGACGGCTTGGGCAGCGAGACGCGCTCGCCGCCGGCCATCTGCTCGAACTGCATGAAGACCAGGTTCCAGATCTCGATGAAGCGGTCGCCGTCCTCGTCCGGGCTGCCGGGCGGGCCGCCGGGGATGCCTTCGCCGTGGTCGAAGAAGATCTCCGAGCAGGGGCCGCAGGGGCCGGTGTCGCCCATCGACCAGAAATTGTCGCTGGTCGGGATGCGGATGATGCGGTCCTCGCCCAGGCCGGCGATCTTCTTCCACAGATCCGCCGCCTCGTCGTCGGTGTGGTAGACGGTGACCAGCAGCTTGTCCTTGGGCAGGGCGAAGTCGCGGGTCAGCAGGGTCCAGGCGTGGTGGATCGCCTGTTCCTTGAAGTAGTCGCCGAACGAGAAGTTGCCCAGCATCTCGAAGAAGGTGTGGTGGCGGGCGGTGTAGCCGACATTGTCGAGGTCGTTGTGTTTGCCGCCGGCCCGGACGCACTTCTGCGACGAGGTCGCGCGCGGATGCGGCGGGGTCTCGGCGCCCGTGAACACGTTCTTGAACGGCACCATGCCGGCGTTGACGAACAGCAAGGTCGGATCGTTCTGCGGCACCAGCGGCGCCGAGGGCGTGATGGCGTGATCGGCCGCGCCGAAATAGTTCAGGAAGGTGCTGCGGATCTCGTTCAGGCTGGGCATCGGCGTCTCGGGCGTTCGTACTGAATCCGGTGGACCCGGAAGTTGGCGCTGCATAGCGCGGTTTCAAGCGGAGAGGAAATCGCGTTGGTGGTCTGGACGTCGGATGGCCGCCCCACGTTCCTCCAAGGCTCTTCCCCCGTGGGAGGTGTCGACGAAGCCGACGGCGGGGGTGAGCGGTCGGAAGACAGCCGGGTCCTGGATCTTCGATCCCACAACTCCCCCCACCGATCGCTGCGCGATCGCCTCCCCCGCAGGGGGAGGGCCTGGAGCGACCGGCCCTGCAGACCCCCTTCGTCATCCTGGACGCTAGTCCGGGACCGCCGCAAACGCTGAGTTCACGCCCCGGTCCCGGATCTTCGCGCTGCGCGCTCGTCCGGGATGACAGCCGTTTTGGGGCATATGCGATAGCCCTGCCTCTGCGGGAGAGGATTTGGGCGGCTTACGCAGCAGCCCCCCTTCCGTCACTCCGGACTGCGTCCGGCGCGCCACCTCCCAGAGGGGGAGGACTTGGGGAGGAGAAACGAAATCGGACGCCTGGCATGGGGTCCAGGCGTCCGGGGATCGCGGCCGACCGGGCGGTGAAGCGCGGCGGGCTATGAGGCGGGGTCGCCCGCCGCGGGCGGCGGCCGCGAAACCTTCGGCCGGTCCAGGCGTCCGAAGACGGCCCGGACCGGGGAAGTCCTATTCGTCGGCGTCGTCGTCGGGACCGCCGACCAGCAGTTCTTCCTCGATCTTCCGGGAAGACTGGCGCACGGCCGCCTCGATCTCGGCGGCCAGGTCCTTGTTGGCCTTGAGGAACTCGCGGACATTGTCACGGCCCTGGCCGATGCGCTGGCTGTTGTACGAGAACCACGAGCCGGCCTTGTCGATGATCCCGGCCTTGACGCCCAGATCGATGATTTCGCCCAGCTTGGAGATGCCCTCGCCGTACATGATGTCGAACTCGACCTCACGGAACGGCGGGGCCACCTTGTTCTTGACCACCTTGACCCGGACGTTGTTGCCGACGATCTCGTCGCGGTTCTTGATCGAGCCCGTGCGGCGGATGTCCAGGCGGACCGAGGCGTAGAACTTCAGGGCGTTGCCCCCGGTGGTGGTTTCCGGGCTGCCGTACATCACCCCGATCTTGTGACGGATCTGGTTGATGAAGATGACGATGGTGTTGGCCTTGTTGATCGAGGCGGTCAGCTTGCGCAGCGCCTGGCTCATCAGGCGCGCCTGCAGGCCCGGCAGGCTGTCGCCCATCTCGCCTTCGATCTCGGCCTTGGGAGTCAGGGCCGCCACGGAGTCGACGACCACGATGTCGACCGCGCCCGAGCGCACCAGGGTGTCGGTGATCTCCAGGGCCTGCTCGCCGTTGTCGGGCTGCGAGACCAGCAGGTTGTCGAGATTGACGCCCAGCTTGAAGGCGTAGCCCGGATCCAGGGCGTGCTCGGCGTCGACAAAGGCGGCGGTGCCGCCGGCCTTCTGGCATTCGGCCACCACGTGCAGGGCCAGGGTCGTCTTGCCCGAGCTTTCCGGCCCATAGATCTCGATCACCCGCCCCTTGGGCAGGCCGCCGATGCCGAGCGCGATGTCCAGGCCGAGCGAGCCGGTGGAGATCGACTCCATCTCGACCTTGCCCTTTTCGCCCAGCTTCATCACCGAGCCCTTGCCGAACGCCCGGTCGATCTGGGCCAGAGCCGCCTCGAGGGCGCGTTGCTTGTCGCCGTCTTCCTTGCCCACGAGTTTCAAAGCCGCCTGATTGCTCATTGTTGGTCCGCCCTTATTCCATGATTCCGACTGTCGGATCGGAGGTTCGCGACCGCCGCGCCCACCCGCCTGTGGAATGATTAATGCGTACATGTTTTGTTCCATGTTCGCAACATGTTCTTACTCTAGAGGCCGTATACGTCAGGATCGGTCGTGCCACCATAGCCTATGCGACAATTCCCCGCCCCCCGGGACCTCGGGCGGGCCGGCCGGGTCGAAACCCGTCCTTAAGTAAGGCGCGGCCATCTTGAGGCGCTTCCGGGGGGACCACAGTCTTGTCGATCGATCCGCGCCGCCTATTGGGCCTGGCCTTCGCCAGCGCCGACCTTCTCCTGGAAGTCGAGAACGGCCAGGTGACCCTGGCGCTGGGCGCGGCCCAGCGGCTGATGGGCCAGGACGAGCGGACGCTGACAGGCCAGGCCTGGCGCGACCTGTTCGCCGCCGTCGATCGCCCGCTGCTCGACGCCGTCGCCCACGTGATCGACGACGGCCAGAGGCGCGGCCCGGTCACGGTGCGCCTGGCCGGCGAGACGCCGCGCCACGTGAACCTGACCCTGCGCGCCCTGCCCGACAACCGCGGCCGGATCTCGGTCTCGGTCACGCCCGCCAACGCCCCCTCGGGCCAGGTGGACGAGGAAGGCCTGCGCAGCCGCGAAAGCTTCGAGGACATCGCCCGCGGCCTGTTCGAGGCGGCGCGCGTCACCGGCCTGGAGCTGGAGCTGGCCATGGTCGACTTCTCGGACCTGGACTCCCTGCGCCAGCAGATGTCCCAGCCCGAGGCCCGCGCCCTGGACCTGAAGCTGGCCGGCGCCGTGCGGGCCGAATCCCATGCCGGCGGCATGGCCACCCGCCTGTCGCCCGACCGCTTCGCCCTGGTCCGCGCCAAGGCCGACCACGCCGACGACATGGCCCAGCGCCTGACCCGCGCGACCGCCGTCCAGGCCAGCGCCCACGTGGTGCCGATCGACGGCGGCGTGGCTCCCTCCCGCGGCCTGAAGGCCCTGCGCTACGCCCTCGACGACTTCCTGCGCGAGGGCCTGAAGGACACCCCGCCTCTGAGCCTGTCCGAGGCGATGAACCGGTCGGTCAAGCGCACCCTGTCGCGGGCCGGCGCCCTGGGGGTGGCGGTCAGCCAGCGCCGCTTCACCCTGGCCTACCAGCCGGTGGTCGACCTGAAGACCGGAACGGCCCATCACCACGAGGCCCTGGTGCGCTTCGAGGACGGCGGCAGCCCGTTCCAGCTGATCCGCATGGCCGAGGAGTTCGACCTGATCGCGGAACTGGACCATGCGATCGCCGAGATGGCGGTCAAGCGCCTGGCCGCCGACCGTTCGGGGACGGTCAAGCTGGCGATCAACGTCTCGGGCCGCACCATCGTCAACGAGGGCTTCGTCGACCATATCGACCGCCTGCTGGCCAAGGCCGACGCCGCCAAGGGCCGGCTGATCTTCGAGATCACCGAGACCAGCGCCATAGACGACCTGCCGCGCGCCAACCAGCATATCCAGGCCCTGCGATCCCTGGGCTCGCTGGTCTGCCTGGACGACTTCGGGGCCGGGGCCTCGTCGTTCGCCTATCTGCAGGAGCTGAACCTGGACATCGTCAAGATCGACGGCCGCTACGTCCGCGAGCTGGCCGGCAACGGCCGCGAGGGGGCCATGGTGCGCCGCCTGGTCGAGCTGTGCCGCGACCTGAAGATCCGCACCGTGGCCGAGATGGTCGAGACCGCCGATATCGAGGACATGGTCCGCAAGGCCGGCGTCGACTTCGCCCAGGGCTGGCTGTTCGGCAAGCCGGCCGACCAGCCCCAGCCGGCGTTGAAGGTCAGTTCGGTGACGCCGGCGGCGCGCCGGGCGGGGGTGTCGGAGGGGTGGGGCTAGGCGCTCTCCCTCCTCCCCTTGCGGGAAGCGGACGGATGAGGGTCTCCCAAAAGCAAAAGCCGCGACCGGCCTTTCGGCTGATCGCGGCTTTTCTGTCTTTCAACCCCTCGCCCGACCTCCTTCAGAGGCCCCCTCTCCCGCAAGGGGAGAGGGGATTGAGGCTTACTTCCCTGCCTTGGTCTTGGCGATGTAGTCGTCGATCACCCGGTCCAGCACGGTCAGCGGGGTCATGCCCGCCAGCAGGCCGGCGTCGTGGAACTGGCGGATGTCGAACTTCTTGCCCAGCGCCTTCCTGGCCCGCTCGCGGGCCCGCAGCCAGGTGATCTTGCCGATCATGTAGCTGCAGGCCTGGCCCGGCCAGACGACGTAGCGTTCGATCTCGGTGATCGTGCCGCTCTCCTCGTCGCCCATGGTCTCGGCCATGTACTTCACGGCCTGCTCGCGGGTCCACTTCTTGTAGTGCATGCCGCTGTCGACCACGAGGCGGACGGCGCGGAACAGGGCGTCGTGCAACATGCCGATGTGGCCGCGCGGGTCGTTCTTGTAGATGCCCATCTCGACGGCCAGCTCTTCGGAATAGAGCGCCCAGCCCTCGGCGTAGCCCGAATTGCCGATCGTCTTGCGCAGCAGCGGCAGGCCCTGCGCCTCATTCGACAGCGACAGCTGCAGGTGGTGGCCGGGCACGCCCTCGTGCACCGTCAGGGTGGTCAGGGTGAACTTGGCCTGCTCCTTGGTGTCGCGCAGGTTGATCCAGTAGATCCCCGGGCGCTTGCCGTCCAGCGAGGGCGAATTGTAGTAGCCGCCCGGCGCCCCGGCCTCGATGGCCTTGGGCACGCGGCGGATCTCCAGCGAAGCCTTGGGCAGGGCGCCGAAATAGGCCGGCAGCTGCTTCTGGATCCAGGCCGCCTTGACGTTCAGATCCTTGATCAGCTGTTCCTTGGCCGGATCGGTGTTGTCGTAGATGTCCTTGCCCAGCTCGGCCATCCGCTCGCCGACCGTGCCCTTGGCCATGCCGATGCTCTTGAACAGCTTGTCGGCCTGGGCCGAGATCGACTTCACCAGGTCCAGGCCCAGTTGGTGGATCTCGTCGGGGGTCAGGGTCGAGGTCGTGTAGTTCTTCAGCGACACGGCGTAGTAGTCGCCGCCGTCCTTCAGGCGCCAGACGCCGGCGTCGTGGGTGGCCTTGGGGCGGACGCTCTCCAGCAGGGCGATCTGGCGCTTGAGGGCGGGCAGCACCGAGGTCTCGTAGATCTTGCTCGCCTCGCCGGCCCAGTCGCCGGGGATGTTCTTGTCCTTGGTCCGGCGGGCCACCGACAGCACCAGCGGCGCCTCGGCGGTGGGCGTGCCGGCGAAGGCCTTCATCTGGACCAGGGCCTTGTCGAGGACGAAGTCCGGCGGGATCACCCCGTCGGCGTAGTCACGCTGGGCGATCGCCGACTCCTGGTCCATCAGCCGCGCGAAGGCCTCCATCCGCGACAGGTAGGCGTCGGCGTCGGCCTTGGTCTCGATCGAGTGCTGGGTGTCGAGGAAGTCGGGGTAGGACTGGTACGAGCCCGTCAGCTGGCTGAGCACGTAGGGCGCGCCCGAACCGCCGCCGGCGTAGGTGAACTTCTCGTTGCCCTCGTCCTGCACCGCCAGGGTGAACTCGACGGTGTCGTAGTTGACCACGTCCATGCCGGTCAGTTGCTTGCGGTCGATGGCGCGCAGGTCGGCCAGTTGCTGCCGGGTCTGGGCGACCCCGGCGGCGATGGCGGCGAACGAGCGGTCGGCCAGCTGGGCCTTGGTCCAGGCCAGCTCGCCGACGTCCAGGCCCAGGCCAGTGGCCGTCTCGGGCGACTGGCGCAACTGCTTGGCCATGATGGCGTCGAACAGGGCGTTGAGCTTGGCGCCCTCGCCCGAGGCCGGCGCGGCTCCGCCCTGGGCGGCCAAGGCCAGGCCCGGAGTCGCGGCGGCCAGGCCGACGGCGACGGTGGACAGCAACATCTGACGGCGATTTTGCAAGGTGGGGTCCCCTTCCCTCGATCTTTGGACGCAAAGGGGTAGAGGGCCTTGCCCGGCTGGGCAACGGCGCCGGCATTAATTTCCCGTCATCTTGCGGCGGAGTGCACGTTTCGTGCGGCGGCGAACCTAGCTCAGCGTCACGAACAGCTCGTTCTCGATCACCCACTGGCCGGTGACCTTGCGCCAGGTGGCCAGGTAGGTCCCGCGGGTGTCGGCCGCGCCGCGCGTCGTCCCGATCCAGGTCCCATGCTCGGCGGCCCGCTCGCCGGCGGCGTCCAGGTCGATGCGCTCGGTCGAGCGGACATAGGCGACGAAAGCCGGGTCGGCGAACTGGCCGGCGAAGGCCTCCAGCACGTCGCGCGCCCCCAGGATCAGCGAACCGTCGCCGACGATCACCTTGATGTCCGGCGCGAAGAACGGCGCCAGGCGGCGGGCGTCCTTGCCGGCGATCAGCCGGTTGGTCAGCTTGCGGCGGGCGGCGATGGCGTCTTGCGGCGCGGTCATGCGGTCGTTCCGGGTCCGGCGGGAAGCCCTGGCGAAAGGGTGGGGCCGGTATAGGCTCCCCGCGCAGACTCGCACAGGACCTCGATGATTCCGCCCACGTCCCCGCCCACCTTGGCCACCGCCCGCCTGACCCTGAGCCCGCCCCAGGCGTCCGACTTCGAGGACAGCACCGCCATGTGGAGCGACCCGATGGTCACCCGCTACATCGGCGGCCGCACCTCGACGCCGGAGGAGAGCTGGCACCGCCTGCTGCGGGCCCGGGGTCTGTGGGCGGTGCTGGGCTATGGCTACTGGGCGGCGCGCGAGACGGCGACCGGGCGCTATGTCGGCGAGATCGGCTTCGCCGACTTCCATCGCGGCCTCCAGCCCTCGATCGACGGGATCCCCGAAATGGGCTGGGTCCTGGCCAGCTGGGCCCACGGCAAGGGCTTCGCCAGCGAGGCCATCGTCGGCGCCCTGTCTTGGGCCCGCGACCAGTGGGGCGACGCGCCCGTGGTCTGCATGATCGACCCCGACAACGCCCCCTCCCTGAAGCTGGCCTACAGGATGGGCTTCCTGGAGATCGCGCGGACCACCTACAAGGACTCGCCGACCATGCTGCTGCAGCGGGGCTAGGCGCTCGACCCATCGATCGGGCCAGGGCCGGATCGAGGCAGGAACTCGCCCACGTGCAGCGCCTGATCATTCCCCCGAGCCGCAAGACCCGAGGTGGAAACGCCGAAGGCGCGCGCCTAGACCGTCCCCGCCGCCGCCCCCTCGGCGAAGCCGCGCAGGCGGTCGGCGATGACCTCGCCCACCGCCTCCACCGCCGCGCGGCGAGGAAAATGGGCGCGCCAGGCGATGCGGACGGTTCGTCCGGCCCGGGTCGACAGGGGGCGCAGCACGATGCCGGCGTCCTGCGCCGCCCCGGCCGCCAGTCCGGGGATCAGGGTGGTGCCGTAGCCCGCCGCCACCATGTTCAGCAGGGTCGGCAGGCTGGAGGCCCGCAGGGGACCGCCCAGCGCCGCGTCGCCGCCGCAGGCCTCCATCGTCTGGTCGCGCAGGCAGTGACCGTCGGCCAGCACCAGGATATCGCGCGCCAGGTCCGTCTCGACGATCACCGGGCGCCCGGCCAGCGGGTGTTCGGGCGGCAGGGCGGCCAGGAAGGGCTCGTCGAACAGCGGCAGGCTCACCAGGTCGGGTCCGTTCTCCTCGGTCGCCAGCAGGGCCGCGTCCAGCTCGTGGGCGCGCAGCCGCTCCAGCAGGGCCGTGGTCTGGTCCTCCCAGGGCTCCAGCTCCAGCGTGGGCAGCGCCTCGCGCAGCGGGGCGAAAACCAGCGGCAGCAGATAGGGCGCCAGGGTCGGGATGATGCCCAGCCGAAAGCGCCCCGACAGCGGGTCGCGCAGGTTGCGCGCCGTGGCGAGGATGGCTTCGGCCTCGGTCACCGCGGCCCGGGCGTGGCCGATCAGCTGCAGGCAGGCGGCGGTCGGGGCGGCGGTCTTGCTGCTGCGCTCGAACAGGGTCACGCCCATCAGGTCCTCGAGCTTGCGGATCTGCACTGAGAGGGTCGGCTGGCTGACCCCGCAGGCCTTGGCGGCGCGCCCGAAATGCTCATGTTCGGCCACGGCCAGCAGATAGCGGAGGTCGCGAAGGTTCATAGGTCAAGCCTATCGCGGTCATTGAAATTTGGCGCTTCTTTTTATCGCGACGATAGACGAATGATAAGCCCGGCTAGGGTGGGGAGGCGTCCGTCGGACGCCCTCCGGAGCTGGCGAAACGGCCTTCTGGACGCGACGGTGACCCCGGCGCGGCCAGTCTTCGAGGTCTGGACGAGATCGCGGCGACGCATGATCGCGATCATCCATGGCCTCTCGGGAGGACGCTGGAATGCCCCATACGGTGGAAGCCGTATTGCGCGAGGAGCTGCGCCGCGCCGGCCTGCCCGGCCACGGGTCGCTGCCACGCCTGCTGGCCCTGTTGCGGGCTTCGCCGGAAGTTCACCTGACCGTGACGGAGGTGGCCGACATGGTCGCCGAGGCGGGCGTCGCGGTGACCCTGGCCGAGCTGGGCCGCCAGCTGGAAAGCCTCGCCGACCACGGACTGATCGGCCGGCTGCCCACCACGACCACGGAGCTGGTGTTCGACACCGTGCCCGAGCCGCATTCGCATCTGGTCTACGAGGAAACGGCCCAGGTCGTGGACCTGCACGTCTCGCCCGACACCCTGCTGGCCATGGTCCGCGACGCCCTGGCCAGGCGGCCAGACAGCGTCGAGATCCTGGTCCGCTTCCGCCGTGGCCCGGCGGCGGAGCCGGCGATCAGGGTCATGGCCGAACCGGCGCGGGAAGAGGCCGAGGGCTAACGGCGACGGACGCGGCTAGCCCTGGCAGCACAGTCTGATCGCCTCGGCCACCTGCCCGGCGATGTCGTCCTGCACCTTCAGGAGGTCGCGCGACGAGCGGTCATAGCTTCGCGACCAGACCACGAAACCGTCGGTCCCGCGCACGACGCGCGCCGAGACCCGCAGGGTGTCGCCGGATTTGCGCAGGCTGCCGTCGACCACATAGTCGACGTTCAGCCTCCGCGCCGTTTCGGCGACCGTCACCTTCTCGCCCTTCAGCGCGAAGGAGTCCGTGGGCGCGGCCACCCGCAATCCCTCCATGTGGCTGAGGCGGGTGATCAGTTCCTCGGTCATGCCGTCGGCGAGATACTCCTCGTTCATCGCCTGGCTGGTGAGGTCGATGAACGGAAGGACGGCCACAGCCAGCACGGGCCGCGCTGGAACCGCGGGCGACGGCGACCGAGGGGCGTCAGCGGCGCCGCCGTGGCTCAGGACGGCGAACCCCAGCGCCGCCGCCACGGCCGCGACGCAAGCGGAAAAAACCAGCCTGAGCCGCCGCCGCGACGGCGGCGTGGCCACCCGCGTGGACATCGCCGGACCGAGGTCCATCACGACGGCGGCCACCAGGCGGTAGCCCTGGCGTGGCACGGTGGCGATGTAGGCCGGCGCCCTGCGATCGTCCCCGAGCAGGCGGCGAAGCGAGGCGACCGCCTGGTAGACGGAGTCCTGGGACACCACCACGCCGGCCCAGACTTCGTCGAGGAGCTGGTCGATGGTGACCGTCCGCCCGGCGTGCTCGGCCAGGCAGACCAGCAGCCGCATCGACCGGTCGTCGACGCGCAGACTCTCGCCGTCGCGGGTGATCTGGCCGGACCTGGGATCGACCGACCAGGCGCCGACGCGGAAGGCGGATCCGGCAAGAGGGCTCATGTCGCTGCGGAAACTCCGGACCCCGAACAGGCCTCGATAACCCTGTGCGGGAGTGCGAAGGTCCCGCGAACGCCGAAGACGTCAAGGGCCAAGGGGCGCATATCGCGACGGCCGGTCTTCGTCGATCGAAGTTTTCAGAGCTTTTCAGGGGACCATTCAGGACCGCGACAACGGTCGTCCGCACCTTGGCCAGGCGCCGCGGTGAACTACCGGCGCCACCCAGACGCACCCGACCTTGGAGACCCTGAATGACCCGAATCCCGTCCTGCCTCGTGGCCGTCCTGGCGATAGCGGCCGCCGTCGGCCCCGCCCGCGCCCAGGCGCCCTTCAATCCCGATGACGTGCAGGCGGGGGCCTACACGATCGACTCGAAGGAGACGCTGGTCCGCTACGGGACCCTCCACATGGGTATCAGCGAATTCTGGGGCACCTTCCCCGGCGCCAGGGGAACGCTGATGATCGATCCGAAGTCGCTCGGCGGCGCCAAGCTCGACGTCTCCGTGCCGATCGCCACGGTGTCGACGACCAACAAGGACCTCGACGCCCAGTTCTTGTCCTCGGCGTTCTTCGACGCGGCCAAGTATCCCGAGATGCGCTTCGTCTCGACCTCGGTGACCCGCACCGGACCGACGACGGCCAGGGTCGCCGGCGACCTGACCTTGCACGGGGTCACCAAGCCGATCGTGCTCGACGCCACCTTCACCGGCGCGGGGGCCAATCACTTCACCAAGGTGTTCACCATTGGGTTCAAGGCCCAGGGCCAGATCAACCGCTCGGACTTCGGGATCGGCAAGTGGGTCCCCGTGGTCAGCGATGCGACGACGATCAACATCAGCGCGGCCTTCGAGAAGAAGTAGGCCTCGATCGCCGCCTTGCACGCGAAGCGCGCGGGCGGCGATCGGCGCCGCGGCGCCTAGGTCGCCGGCAGCTTCGCGCCCGCCTCGCCGACCCAGTCGACGATCTCCGACAGCGCCTGGCCGACGGCCTGGTCATAGGCCGGGACGATGGCGGACAGGCGGTTGTCGGCGGCCTTGACCCGGGCGACGAACACCTTGTCGCCCAACAGGGCGCGGTCGTTGCTGCGGGTCATGACGGCGCGGATCTCGACCAGCACCTCGGGCGGGGCCTTGGGGCCGTCGACATAGTCGGTCTCGAACGAGCGGACCTCCAGGCGCAGGGCCATGGCGGCCTTGAGCGCCTCGCCGCGGGTGACCAGCCGGGCCTGGCTGCCGTCCGCCTCGAAGGACCGGGCCACGGCCTCGTCGAACAGCACGATGGCGGGCGAGACCCAGCGGGCGTCGGAGATGTAGGCGGCCTCGCCGTTGGTCACCGACAGCAGCCGGTCGCTCATGGCCGCCCGGGTGAAGACGGTCGGCGTCTTGTAGACCCCGAAGCTCTTCTCGGTCACCGGCCGCGAACTTTCGACCGCGGCGTGACCGAAGCGGTAGAGGCCAGCCGGCTTGGTCTTCGGGAACAGGCTGATGCAGCCGGTCAGGGCGACGGCGGCAACGGCCATCGTCAGCGACCGCAGGGTGATGCGCAGGGTGCGGCTCACGGCTTGACCTCCAGTTCCTTGGCCGGCGCCTTGGCGACCAGGGCGCGCGGGTTCTGTTCGACTTCGCTGACCAGCCGGTCCAGGGACTCGGCGGCCGACTGCAGGGTGACGACGGCCGACGACAGTTGCGGCAGGCCGGTGGTGGCGAAGTCGCTGGTCGGGCCTTCCAGCTTGCCGACCATGCCGCGCACGTCCTTGGCGGTGGCCTTCAGCTCGTCGGCGGCGTCGCCCAGGTTCTTCAGGGTGCGCTTGGCGTCGCCATTGGCCAGGCCGTTGACCGAGTCCGACAGCTCGCCGATCCGGGTCGAGGTAACCTCGATGCTCTGCAGGGCCTTCTGGGCGTCGGCGATGATCGCCTTGCGCTCGCGCAGCTCGGCGGTGACCGACTGGAGGTCGCTGAGCGAGGCGCTGAAGGTCTTGACGTTGTCGTCGGACAGCACGCGGTTGACGCGGTCCAGCGCCTCGATGGTCCGGGTCAGCACCGTGCCGCCGCCTTCCAGCAGGTCGGACAGGGCGCTGCGCTGGCTGCGGATCACCGGCACCTTGCCGCTCTCGACCGTGCTCTTCAGCAGCGGCTTGGACGGCGCGCCGGCGGTGATCTGCACGTAGTTGACGCCGGTGATGCCCTGGGGCTCCAGGGTGGCGAAGCTGTCGGTCTTGATCGGCACGTCCGAGGTGACGCGCACCCGGGCGATGACGCGGTTGGGGTCGCTCTTGTCCAGGGCGATCTTGGTGACCTCGCCGACCTTGATGCCGTTGAAGTGCACCTCGCCGCCGTCCGACAGGCCGCGCACGGGGCCGACGAACAGCACGTCGTACAGGTCGTATTCCTGGTTGAAGCTCAGCTTGGCCAGCCAGACGGCGAAGACCAGCAGACCCATGAACAGGATCAGCGTGGCCGCGCCCACCACGGCGTAGTTGGCGTTTCTTTCCATCAGCTCGTCCTCGGTGTCGACTTGGCCGGCCCCGCCTGGCCGGCGGCCGCGCGCCCGCGCGGTCCCATGAAATATTCCTGGATCCAGGGGTGGTCGTTCTTCTCGAGTTCCTGGACGGAGCCGGTGGCGACCACCTTCTTGTCGGCGATCACGGCGATGCGGTCGGTGATCTCGTAGAGGGTGTCCAGGTCGTGGGTGATCATGAACACCGTCAGGTCCAGACTGTCGGACAGGTCCTTGATCAGGGTGTCGAAGGCCGCGGCGCTGATCGGGTCGAGACCCGCGGTGGGCTCGTCCAGGAACAGCAGCTCGGGGTCCATGGCCAGGGCGCGGGCCAGGCCGGCGCGCTTGCGCATGCCGCCCGACAGCTCGGCGGGCTTGAGGTTGCCGGCCCGGGCGGGCAGGCCGACCAGGGCGATCTTCAAGTCGGCCAGGTGCTCGATCTCGCCCTTGGGCAGGCGGGTGTGCTCGTGCAGCGGCGCGGCGACGTTCTCGCGCACCGTCAGGTTCGAGAACAGCGCCCCCTGCTGGAACAGCACCCCCCAGCGGCGCTCGATGACGTTCCAGCGGCGGCGGGAGGCGTCGGCCATGTCCTGGCCGAACAGCTTGACCGAGCCGCCGTCGGGGATCTTCAGGCCGATGATGGTGTTGAGCAGGACCGACTTGCCGGCGCCCGAGCCGCCCACCACGCCTAGCACCTCGCCGCGCTCGGCGGTCAGGTCCAGGCCGTCGTGGATGACGTTCTCGCCGAACCGCGAGACCAGGCCGGTGACCCGGATCGGCGGGGCCTCGGCGGTCGACGGGGCTTCGTCCTCGGCCGCCTGGGGCGGGGACGCCTTGGCCGGGCTCACAGGTTCAGCTCCATGTAGATCAGGGCGAAGACCGCATCGATGGCGATGATCGCGAAGATGGCGTGGACCACGGCGGCGGTGACGCGCCGGCCCAGGGACTCCACGTCGTTGCCGACCTCCATGCCCTGGCGGCAGCCGATGGCGGCGATGACCATGGCCATCACGGGGGCCTTCGACAGGCCGATCCAGAAGTGCTGCACGCCGACCGCGTCCTGCATGCGCTGCAGGAAGAAGGTCGGCGACAGGTCCAGCGCCGCCCAGGTGACCAGCATGCCGCCAGCCAGGCCCGCCAGGGTGGCCACGAAGGTCAGAAGCGGGATGGTCAGCAGCAGGGCGGCGAAGCGCGGCAGGACCAGGGCCTCGTAGGGATCGACCCCCATCACCTGCATGGCGTCGATCTCCTGGTTCATCTTCATCGAACCCAGCTCGGCGGCGAAGCTGGAGGCCGAGCGGCCGGCCAGCAGGATGGCGGTGATCAGGATGTTGAACTCGCGCAGCACCGAGATGCCGATCAGCTCGACGGCGAACACCTGGGCTCCGAATTGGGTCAGGAGATTGGCGCCCAGCAGGGCGACGACGGCGCCGATGAAGAAGGTGGTGACCGCGACGATCGGGATGGCGTCCAGGCCCGCGCGCTCGGCCAGGGACACCACCGGCGCCCAGCGGATGCGGCTGGGCTTGGCCAGGCAGCGGCCGATGGCGACCAGCAGGTGGCCCAGGAACGCCAGGGTGCTGTAGAGGTCGTCGCCCAGGCCGTAGACGCCCCGGCCGATGCGCTCCAGCAGGGCCAGGAAGCCCTTTCGCGGCGGCGCGGCCTCGGGCTCGACCTGGATGGCGTCGTCGACCAGCTGCAACAGCCGCAGCGTGCGCGGTCCCGCCTTGATCTTGCCCGTGCTGATCCGGCCGTCGGCGGCGCGGATGATGGCGTAGGCCCCGGCCGTGTCGCAGCGGGTGATGTCGCGCAGGTCCAGCTCGACCGCGTGGGAGCCTTCCATGGCCTGGACCAGCCGTTCTCCGGCGTCGACCATGCCGCGCGCGGTCCAGTCCCCCGAGAGCACGGCGGTCTTGTGACCGGCGGTCTCCTTGAGGGTGAAATCAGCCGGAGCGCCCATGAAGTCTCGTCGGTCCCTGCAATCCGCCGTCGAAGCTTACCAAGCTGCTCGACCAAGCCCAAACGTGCCAAGGCCAGGCTTGTTGCAACGCTTACTGCGTTAGGAATAGGCGGGTGCGCCGCCTCGCGCCAGCAACCTTCTCGAGATCGAGGCGAATACGCGGACCTTTGTCGCTAAAGGTGCGTTGTATGGCCGGCAACGGGGGCGTTGCTTTAAAAGGCCCGAATGTCTTCCAGCCTGCTCAACCGCCGCGCCGCGCTCGGCCGGCTTTCGTTGTCGGCCGTCCTGGCCATGGCGCCGCGCCTGGCCGCCGCCCAGATCCCCGCGGTTCCGGCGCCCGCCGTCGACGACTCCGCCAGCCAGCCGTTCTCGATCGAGGGGCTGCGCGACAAGGCCCGGGCCCTGGCCGCCGCGCCCTACGCCAAGCCGCCCTCCCCGCCCACCATCACGGGCCTGTCGTACGACGACTATTTCCGCATTCGCTTCCGGCCGGAGGCGGACCTGTGGAAGGACCGCCAGCCGGCGTTCCGGGCCGAGTTCTTTCCACCGGCCTGGCTGTATCCGCGCCCGCTGCCGATCCACGAGGTCGCCGGCGGCCTGGCGCGGCCGATCACCTTCGACCCGGCGATGTTCGAGATCCCGGGCGAGCACGCCGACGTCGCCAAGGATTGGCGCGGCTTTTCCGGCTTCCGCCTGCTTTGGCCGCTGAACGAGGCCGGCAAGCTGGACGAGATCGCCGTGTTCCAGGGCGCCAGCTATTTCCGCGCGCTGGGCCGGGGCCAGCGCTATGGCCTGTCGGCGCGCGGCCTCGCCATAGGGGCCGGCGAGCCGAACGAGGAGTTCCCCGACTTCATCGCCTTCTGGCTGGAGCGGCCCGAGAGCGCCCAGGCGATCGACGGCGACGCCGTCGTCGTCCACGCCCTGATGGACAGCCCCAGCTGCGCGGGCGTCTACAGCTTCACGATCCGGCCGGGCGAGAACGTCACCTTCGACGTCTCCGCCAGCATCTTTCCGCGCGCCGCCATGGCCAAGGCCGGCGTAGCGGCCATGAGCAGCATGTTCCTGTTCAACGTCGCCGACCCGTCGCCGGTCCCGGACTACCGCACCGCCGTGCACGACAGCGACGGCCTGGCGATCTGGACGGGAAAGGGCGAGCACGTCTGGCGACCCCTGCAGAACCCCAAGGCCCACCGCCTCAGCAACTTTCCGGACGAGAACCCCAAGGGCTTCGGCCTGGTGCAGCGGGCGCGGGCGCTGGAGGATTTCGGCGACCTGCAGGCCCGCTATGACCTGCGGCCCAGCCTGTGGATCGAGCCCCTGGACGCCTGGGGCGAGGGCGCGGTGCACCTGGCCGAGCTGGCCACCACCAAGGAAACCGACGACAATATCGCCGTCTTCTGGCGGCCCAAGACGCCTTGGACAGCTGGGTCCCAGGTCGACCTGCGCTATCGCCTGCACTGGGGCCAGGAGCGGTTCGCCAGCCCCGACGCCCGGGTGTTCCGCACCCGCACCGGAGCCGACGCCCAGGCCGGCCTGCGCCTGTTCACCGTCGACCTGCAGGGCGGGGCCCTGGCCGAGGGGCTGGACGGGGTGTCGATGGACCTCCGGGCCGAGGGCGGCGAGATCGCCTGGCGCGACCTGTCGTCCTATCCCGACGAGGCGGCGGCCCGCGTGGCGTTCGGCGTTCGCTCCAAGGCGACCGATGTCGACCTGTCGCTGCGCCTGACGCGGGGCGACCAGGTGGTCTCGGAGACCTGGCGGTACCTCTGGACGGCATAGGGGCCGCCCAGATCAAGGCGGCCGGCGGCGCCGGGGGCGCGCCACGCCTTAAGCGCGTGATGTTGAATTATTCTCCTATTGCGAGCACCCAATCTCCGCCTTAACGTGCGCCTGCATTCGGGTCATGGAGGGCGGGTCATGCGGGCGTCGATCATCGGCAAGGTCGGAGCCGCCGCCGCGCTGCTCATCGGCCTGGGCGCGGCCTGGCAGGGCGGGGCCTTCACCCAGAGCGTCACCGGCATCTTTCCCATGGGCCACGAGTGGCTGACCCGCATGGCGGCGATCGAGGTGCTCGGTGTTTCACCGGTCACGCCGCCGGACGTGCCAGACCCCAACGACCCGAGGATCGGCTGGCGCCCCGGCAAGGGCCTGGCCTGGAACACCACCCTGAACACGCCCGGCGCGCAGGACGAGGCGCGCCGCATCAAGAGCCAGCCGTCCGGCGACACCCGATACGCGCCCCGCTACAAGCCCGTGCTGGACGCCATCATCGGCGAGCGCTGGGTCGACCTGGGCGGCTACAGCGTCGCCCAGTCGAAGAAATGCTGGGACGCCGTGGCCCAGGAACCGGCGGACATCCAGTACGACCACTTCATGCGCCGCTACGACGACGCCGGCCCCCAAGGCGGCGTGAACGCCGCCAGGCGCTCGCAGGAGCGCTTCGTCGCCTATTTCGTCGCCGCCGCCACCGCCCCGAAGACGACGATCTCGGTCTATGACGGCGGGGTCACCGCGTCGTCGGTCTCGGTCGACAAGAACTACTTCCTGTTCGGACGCGCCGCGCACCTGTTCGAGGACTCGTTCAGCTCCGAGCACACCGTCCGCATGCCGGACGACAACTTCGTCAAGGTCCGGCAGGTGAAGAGCTATCTCTGCGCGCTGGGATCCGAACAGCACAGCCACGCGATCTCGGCGATCCTGGACTATTCCAGCGGCGACGTGATCTGGAAGAGCACGATCGACGGCCGGCTGAACCCGAGCTGGAGCGCCTACAAGGCCAGCAACATGAAGCCGGTGGCCCTGGTGGCGGCCGAGGCGACCAAGGACCTGTGGGCGGCGTTCGTCCGCACCATGGGCCTGCCGCCGAACCAGCGCGAGGCGGCCGCCCGGGCCGAGGCCAACACCCTGGTCGGGCATTGGCTGAGCTTCGACGAGAAGGAGATGCTGGCCTGGTACGACGATCCGGCCCACCGCGACGCGACCTATGTCCTGGCCGCGGGACAGACCGGCAAGGGCAAGACCCAGGCCCAGTGCATGGCCGGCCTGGACGTCGGCACGACGGACCAGCAGACCCGCGTCCGCGAACTGGAGGCCACCCAGCGCCAGTGCCTCTACAACGCCATCCCGTGGTCGGGCTATTCGGACCAGTTCGATCCCCAGCTGCACATCTGGTATTCCTGGCGCTGGCGCAACGGGCCCCTGTCGCCCATGAGCAACCCGCCGGCGAACTGGAAGATTCCCAACCAGGCCGCCGACACCGGAACGCGGGTTCGCATCAAGAGCCTGGCCAACCAGAAATACATGGTCGCCCCCGACGGGATCGTCCCGGACTCGCTGATCTACAATCGCGCCGGCACGCCGCTCGACTTCGTGGTGGTCGGGCCGCAGAACCGGGCGATGTTCCGCTCGGCCGTCGATCCGCTGCTGTTCCTCGACTACCGGGCCGCCACGGGCGCTGTGAAGCTGTACGCGCCGGGCACGGCCGAGCCGGCCAGCTACGACCTCAAGCCCGCCGGCCAGGGACGATCGATCCGCAACACCTACTGGAACCAGTACATCTGGCTGTCCGGCGACGAGCCCTACCTGACCCGCAAGGGCGATCCCAAGAACCTGAACGCGCAATGGAGCCTCGAGGGGCTGCCGTAGACGGCGCCCCGCCGATCCGCCGGCGTGCGATGTCCGGGATGGGTGTGTGCTGTGCGTCCTTCGAGGCGCGCTCAGGAGCGCACCTCAGGATGAGGAATTCAGAACAGAGCGCCCCTAGGCCGCCTGCAGCTGCTGCTTCACCCGCTCGGCCAGGGTCTTGATGTCGATCGGCTTGGGCAGGAAGGTCACGCCGGTCTCGCCTTCCAGCAGGTCGCTGAACTCGGCCTCGGCATAGCCGCTGATGAACATCACTGGCGCGTTGCCCAGGTAGCCGCGCGCCTTCTTCAGCAGGGTCGGGCCGTCGATGCCGGGCATGATCACGTCGCTGATCAGGAGGTCGATCGTGCCGGCGTGTTCCTCGGCGATGATCAGGGCCTCCTCGCCGTCGCTGGCCTCCAGCACCTCGTAGCCCCGGGCGCGGAGCAGGCGGGCGGCGACGCCGCGCACGGCGTCCTCGTCCTCGACGAACAGGATGCGGCCGGCGCCGGAGAGATCGCGCGGCGGGCGCGGCTTGGCCGGTTCGGCGACCGCCAGGGCGGCGGCTGCGGCGGCCTGCTGGGCCGGCGTGGCCTCGTAGACCGGCAGGAAGATGCGGAAGGCCGCGCCCTCGCCCGGACGGCTGTGGACGTGGATCCAGCCGTCGCTCTGCTTGACGATGCCGTAGACCGTGGCCAGGCCCAGGCCCGTGCCCTCGCCCACCGGCTTGGTGGTGAAGAACGGGTCGAAGATCTTGCCCATCACCTCCGGCGGGATGCCGGGACCGTCGTCGCTGACCTCGATAAACGCCTGGTCGCCCTCGGCGCCGGGAAAGCCCAGGCTCTGGGCCTCGTCCTGGGTCAGGCGGGCCGTGCGGATCCGCACCACGCCGCCGCCCTTGGCCGCCCGCACCGCGTCGCGGGCGTTGACGGCCAGGTTCATCACGGCGGTCTCGAGCTGGCTCTTGTCGGCCCGCACCTGCGGCAGGTCGCGGCCGTAGTCAGTGACCAGCTTGACGTCCTCGCGCAACAGGCGGCGCAGCAGGACCTCGAACTCGCTGATCAGCTCGCCCAACTCCAGCACCTCGCGCTGCACGGTCTGCTTGCGGCTGAAGGCCAGCAGCTTGCGGACCAGGTCGGCGGCGCGCACGCCGGTCTGGCGGATCTCGTTGAGGCCCTCGTACGACGGGTCGCCCACGGGGTGGCGGTGCAGCAGCTCGTCCAGGCGCAGCTGGATTGCGGTCAGCAGGTTGTTGAAGTCGTGGGCCACGCCGCCGGCCAGCTGGCCGATGGCCTGCATCTTCTGGGCCTGGGCCAGTTGCAGCTCCATCTGCTTCTGCTCGGACACGTCGATCAGATAGGCCACCAGCCGCCCGTCGGCGCGGTAGAGATAGAGATGGGCGATGCGGGCCGGGTCACGGGCCAGGCGCACCTCGAACGGGCCGCTCTTGCCCTCGGCCAGGCGAGTCTCGGCCTCGGTGCGCGACGGCGGGTCGATCAGGGCGCCGAACAGCGTGCCGGACGGCACGGCGCCGGTCATGGCGGCCAGGGCCGGATTGGCCTCGAGAATGCGGGAATTGAACGGGTCCAGCCCCTCCAGCAGGGCCGCGCCGAACGGCGAGGCGCCGGAGAAGGCGTCCAGGGTGCGCGGGGCCGGGGCGGACTGGGCGACCACCGAAGGCGGGGCGGCGGTCGGAACGAAGACCTCCTTCTCGACCACGGCCGGCAGGCGGACCAGCAGGCGGCCGCCACGCAGGCGGGCGGCCTCAGCGCGACGCTCCTGTCCCGCGATGACCAGCGTCCCCTCGGCCCGCTGACCGTCGCGGGCCTTGACCAGGGCGGCGAACAGGCGGGCCCCGGCCGCGCCCCTGGGCAGGCGGCGGGCGTCGCCCACGGCCTGGATCCAGGCGGCGTTGGCGGCCAGCAGGCGGCCGTCGGCGGCCGTGACGGCGGCCGGTTCGGACAGGGCCTCGACGAAGGCCTCGGCGCCCTCGGTCTCGGGATCGCCGACCGCGGTCGAGGCGCGGATGGCCACCAGGCCCAGGATCGCCACGCCGGCGACGCCGCCCAGCAGCAGCAGGCCCGCCAGGGTGGCCGGGCCGGCCCGAAGGGCGGGGGCGGCGGCGAACACCGCGGCCAGGACCAGGAATATGGCCGCGCCCCAGATCAACAGGTCCGGGCGACGCTTTGCGGCGCCGGCGGAATCCGTCGCGCCAAAGTCTTTCATGGGCGTCTCGGTCATGGGGGACCGAAATCCTTCTTCAGCCTTGCTGGGCCTCCAGGCCCATCGATTCGCGGGTAGGATACCCTTTAACCACCCTCGGAGCGCGATCCGTCATCGATTCCCGATTCCGTGACGGAAATGTGGTGCGCGCTCCTCTAATCCGGGCGATTGGCGTTCGAGTTGGGCCGCCCTAGGATCAAAGCAATGACCCCTGATCCAACAATGGTCGCCGTCCGGACCTTCTTGAATCTTGTGACCCACGATGACCCGCCGTCCCTTGGCGAGTTGTCCAAAGCCTTGGACAGGCTGGCTGTAGCCTATCACGACACGCCCGAGGGCGAAGCGGCGGGTACGCACGACAAGCCCCCTGAGGCCGACTACACTCAAATCTATCGGACCCTGGCCGAGCGTTTCCCTGATCTTGGTCTCTATGGCTCGGCGGACCCGTTCTCGCTTGAAGGCGACTTCGTCCTCGGTGACGCCATCGACGACCTGGCCGATATCGTCATCGACCTGCGCGAGGTTGCCTGGCGCTTCGATGTCGTGGGCGCGCAAGATGCCTATTGGTACCTGAACCTGATGTATTTCCACTGGGGCAGTCATCAGCGTGAGCTAGCGCGCTATCTCCACGCCGTGCGATTCTCCTGAGGCGCTCAGTCCGCCCAGGCCCGCTTCTTCGCCTGCTTGTTGCTCATCACGAAGCCGATGACCTTGGCCACGGCCTCGAAGTGTTCGGCCGGGATCTGCTCGTCGATGTCCATGGCGGCGTAGAGGGCCCGGGCCAAGGGCGGGTCTTCCAGCACGTAGACGCCGGCCTCCTCGGCCACGGCGCGGATCTTCAGGGCCAGGTCATCGACGCCCTTGGCCACGCAGATCGGCGCGGCGGTCTCGCCCTGCTCGTATTTCAGCGCCACGGCGTAGTGGGTCGGGTTCATGACCACGACGGTCGCCTTGGGCACGGCCGCCATCATCCGCTGGCGCGAGCGCTGCATGCGAAGTTGCTTCTGCTTGCCCTTGATGTGCGGGTCGCCCTCGGACTGCTTCATCTCGTCCTTGACGTCCTGGACGCTCATCCGCATGCGCTTGTTGAAGCGCAGGCGCTGCCAGAACCAGTCGAAGCCGGCGGTGGCGATCAGGAAGATCAGCACCATCCAGAACAGCTTCATGCACAGCTTCATGGACATCGGGATGATCGCCCCGACGTCCATGCCGACCAGGGTGGTAATCTGGGCCGCGTCGGGCTTGACCACGAACCAGGCGATGATCCCGGTGACCAGGAACTTCAGGGCCGACTTGGCGAACTGCACGAAGCCGTCGGGACCGAAGACCCGCTGGAGGCCCTTGATCAGGTCCAGCTTCTTGAGGTCGGGCTTGATCTTGTCGGCCGACAGGATGAAGCCGGACTGGGCCACGTTGGCGGCCGCGCCCAGCAGGCCCGAGACCACCATCACCAGGATCACCGCCGGCAGGGCGGCCATGACAGCGGTCCTGGCGATGGCGCGGATGCCGCCCTCGACGTCCATGGTCCCGGCGTGGGCCAGGAACGGGGTCAGGGAATTGACCATGTCGCGGGTCAGCCAGCCGCCGGCGATGACCACGACGCCGAACGCCCCGGACAGCGAGGCCAGCTGCGAGATGTCGGCGGATTTGGGGACGTCGCCCTTGGCGCGCGCGTCCGACAGCTTCTTGGCTGTTGGCTCTTCTGTCTTTGACGCGTCGTCCTGTTCGTCGGCCATGGCGTCCCCCTAGTTGAACACCGCCAGCAGGTCCCGATAGCGATCGGTCCACACCATGGCGATGCCGCCGAGCGAGAGGCCCAGCAGGGAGAGGCCCAGGATGACGCTGAGCGGCGAGGTGACGAAGAAGATCTGGAACGACGGCATGACCCGACCCACCAGGCCGGTCGCCAGGTTGAAGACGATCGAGAACACCAGGACCGGGGCCGACAGCTGCAGGCCCAGCTTGAACGAGTCCGCCACCGTGCGCACGGCCAGGGCGGCGGCGTCGCCCACCGGCACGGGACGGCTGAACGGGAACAGGTCGTACGACTTGACCATCGCCCCGATGAACAGGTGATGCAGGTCGGTGACCATGATCAGGGTCAGGCCCAGCATCGACAGGAAGGTGGCCACCGCCGTGCTGGTCTGGGCCCCGGCCGGGTTGGTGGTCTGGGCGAACGACAGGGTGGTCTGCAGCGAGATGATCTCGCCGGCCGTGGTCAGCGAGCTGACGAACAGCTTCAGCACCGCCCCGATCATCAGCCCGACCAGCACCTCGTGCAGCACCGCGCCGCTCATGGCGCCGACGCTGCTGGGCACGGTGACGATCGACTTGGAGACCAGGGGGGCCAGCAGCAAGGCCATCAGCACGGCGAACGACAGGCGGATGCGCGGCGGCACGACGTTCTCGCCGATGCCGGGCATCAGCATGACCATCGCGCCGATCCGGGCGAAGACCAGGCCGCCGGCATAGACCTGCAGAACGGTGGCGAAGCTGTCCAAGCCCCCTGCCCCCTACATTCCGGCGATCTTGGCGGCGATCTCTTTCATGAAGCCGGCCATCAGCGCGCCCATCAGCGGCAGGAACAGCAGCAGCGCCACGAAGATGGCCACGATCTTGGGTGCGTAGACCAGGGTGGCCTCCTGGATCTGGGTCAGGGCCTGGAACAGGCCGATGGCCACGCCGACCACCAGGCCGACGATCAGGATCGGCGCGCAGAGCTGCAGGGTCAGCCAGATCGCGTCGCGGCCGACATCCAGGACTTCGGCTCCGCTCATCGGATGGCCTCTACAGATACGCGCGCACGCGAGGGTACTGACGGTGACTCGCACCATCGCCCGTCATGGTTAACAGCCCGTTAGGCAGGATTAACAGGGGGCAACTTCACGCGTGGCGAAACGTCGCTCGGAGAGGCTCTTCCCCCTTTGGGGGAATACGGCCGCGAAGCGGCCCGTAGGGGGCAAGTGTTCGCCCGCGGTGCGGCGAGTGACTTGCCCCCACCTGACCGCTTCGCGGTCTGTCCGCCCCCACGGGGGGCGGAACGGCGGGTCGCGCCCCCGCCTACTTCGGCTTGCGCGCCGCCTGGACCTCGATCTCGACCAGCATGCCCGGCTGGACCAGCGAGGTGATCTGGCTGGTGATGCGCGAGGGCTTGTTGGGCTGTTCGGCGGTGCCGAAGAAGGTCTTGTAGCTCTCCATCATGCCCATGAAGTCCATCTTGCCGCCCTTGGCCGGGTCGCCGACCAGCAGGACGCGCATCATCACCACGTCGCCCATGGTCGCGCCCTGGCTCTTGAGCGCCTCCTCGATGCGCTTGAGCACCCCCATCGTCTGGGTCTTGGTGTCGCCGAAGGTGGCGGTCAGGGCCGGGTCGCCCTTGGGGTCGAGGGGCGGCGGGGTCATGCCGCTGACATAGATGGTGTCGTAGCCGGCGGGCACGGTGACCACGCTGGCGATCGGCGAGGTCGGCGCGCCGCCCCGGACGATGTCCTGGGCGTTGGCGGCGCCGGTGGCGAGGCCGGCCGTGGCCAGAACGGCGGCGAGGATCAGGCGCTTCATGGTCGTCTCCTTGGAGTGTTCGTTTGCGAGGTTTCGAGCGAAATTCAGGGACAGCGGGCGGGCCCGCGACTAGTGGGCCTGCAGGCTGGGCGGCTTCTTGGCGGTCTTGAGCTTGGCGCGGGCGGCGGCGACGTCGGAGGCGCTGACCGGTTTGCCCTTGTTGCCCCACGAGGTGCGGACATAGGTCAGCACCGAGGCCAGCTCGAGATCGCTGAGGTCGTCCTTGAACGCCGGCATGCCCGCCCGTCCGGCCAGGACCGTGGCCATCATCGGGGCGGGATCGCCCTGGACGTAGGGATCGCCGGCCAGGGCCGGGAACGCGCCCTTGACCCCCTTGCCGGTGGTCTGATGGCAGGCCGAGCAGTTGTCGTTGAACAGGGCCGAAGGCGTGGCCGCGTGGGCGGCGACCGAGACCGCGCCAGCGGCCAGCAGCCCGCCGGCGAGGCGGACGAGAAAGGTGATCGAACGACTCATGAAAACTCCCCAGAGAACCTTGGAACAGCCATAGCGTGACTTCACGCCTGGAGCACGCGGGCGTGCAGCTTGCCGATCTGCTGCCAGGCGGATTCGATGGCCCCGGCCTGCCAGCCGCCCAGATAGGTCAGGTGCTCGCCGGCCAGGTAGACGCGGCCGTCGGGCTCGGTCAGGACCGGGTAGGCGTCCTTGCGCCCCTCCTCGCCCCACTCGGCCCAGCCGCCCAGATTGAACGGCGCCAGGTGCCAGCTGAACGAGAAGGCGTTCTCGAAGTTCTCGGCGTATTCGGGGAACACCTTCTGGCCGGCGGCCACGGCGAAGGCCGCGCGGTCGGCTGGGCTCTTGGCGCTGATCTTGGCCGCCTCGCCGCCGAACGCGTAGTAGCCCAGCAGCACGCCCTTCTGGCCCTGCCAGCCGGTGGACGGCAGGGTGATGGTGCCAATGCCCGGCATGTCGTTGTAGATGTGGCCGCCGTAGATGTGGTGGTTCTCTTCCCAGAACCGGGTCTTCATCTGCAGGCCGATCTTGTTGACCGGCGCGTAGGACACCCCCGACATCGCCGCCTTGAACGGCTTGGAGAAGTCGGCGTCGATGTTCTTGAGCACGCTGAGCGGGATGGTGCAGACGCAGTAGTCGGCGGTGATGGTGTCCTGTTCGCCGAACTTGTCGGTATAGGTGACGACCACCCCCTTGGGGCCCTGCTTGATCTTGTCGACCACGCAGGAATAGCGGATCAGCGTTCCGACATGCTTTTCGAAGCCCTTGGCGATCTGGTCCATGCCGCCGACCGGCTGCAGCATGGTGCGCTGCTGCTCATAGCCGGCCACCGAACTGAGCACCCGCCAGGCCTTGGAATGCAGCACGTCGCTGAGGCTGTAGGGCGTCGAGGGCTTGCCCGGTCCGGGATCCACGCCGGCGCCCGGATGGATGTCGAACCCCCGCCCTTCCGTGCCCGTATAGGCCAGGTCGGTCGGCGAAAGTCGGCCTTCATTGATCATGTAGGCCACGAACAGGTCGCGGTCGGCCGGGGTCAGCGGCGCGTCGAGCTGGCCCTTGGAGGCGGCCTTGGCGATCATCTCGGCGGCGTAGCCGCGGGCGTCGGCGGCGATCTGGCCCTTGCGGATCGGCTTGCCGGCCAGCGGCCCGTCGCCCTTCTCGAAATAGACATAGGCCGCGTCGTTGTCGTTGACGAAGCTCTCCAGCGGCACCCCGAACAGCTTGGTGTAGTGCAGGGTCGAGCGGTGGTGGTACGGGATCCGCCACGGACCGTGGTTGATGTAGAGCCCCTCGTCGAACTCGCAGGTCTGGCTGTTGCCGACCAGGTCGGTGTGCTGGAAGCCCTTGCGGGCCGTCTGGCAGCGGCCGCCGGCGAAGGACCGGGCCTCGATGACCTGCACCTGGTAGCCGGCCTTGGTCAGCTCGTAGGCGGCGGTCATGCCGGCCAGGCCCGCGCCCAGCACCACGACCTTGGTCCCCTTGGCGTCCCCGTCCAGCTTGGGCGGCGCGGCCTGGGCCGAGGCGAAGCCGAAGCCCAGGGCGTCCATGCCGGCCATGGCCAAGGACACTCCGCCAAAGGCCGCCAGACTCTCGAAAAAACGCCGCCGCGTCAGTACGCCGCCGGCCCCGCCCAACGGCGCGGCCGTCGATTGATCACCCATACCCATCCCCGATTTTTCTTTGTCGCGAAAGGCGTCTGCGAACCAGACGATCGCCTTGGCTATGTCAGACTAAGCCTGTTCAACAACAATGCGAAAAACTCGTCCGTCTTATGAGAAAACGCACTGGCGCCGCACCCTTGGGCGCCCGCGGCGAGGCCTGTGCGGAGAGCGGGCGACCTGAAATTTCACGCCGGGAATCAAGATTTCGCCGCCGGAAAATCCGCCGGGAGACGTCGTTGACAAAAACGCAGAAAAGCCGGGCGCGAGCCCGGCTTTTCCTTGGTCTGGAGGGTTTGAGGCGGATCAGAAGCTGTAGCTGATCTTGCCGTAGTAGTAGCCGCCGTTGATGCCGAACGGCGAGAAGCTCGGGTACTTGGTGACGTAGCCGTTGCTGTTGGCCCGGAAGTAGTCGTCCTTCAGGCCGCCGTTCACGTGGTCGGGGTACTTGTTGAGCAGGTTGTTGGCCCCGATGCTGAGCTTGACCGAGTCGAGGGCCTGGTAGCTGACGTCGAGATCGACCAGCACCGCCGCCTTGACCTCCGTCTGGTAGTAGGTCGCGCCCGTGCGGCTGGCCCACTGCGAGGACGGCCCGTAGAGCGACTCCTTCAGGTTCACGGTCCACTTGTCCTTGGACCAGAGTTCGCCGAGCACGACGCGGTATTTCGGCGCGGTGTCCTCGAGGTTGGAGATCGCGGTCTTGTCGAACAGCGACACGCCGGCCGCCAGTTGCGAGGGCGGCGGAGCGATCCGGGTGACCTCGGTCTTGGTGTAGTTGGCGGTCAGCGACCAGTCCACATGGCCCCAGTCGTCGAAGTCGCTGCTGTAGGTGGCCACGAAGTCGGCGCCCTTGGTGCGCGTGTCCAGGCCGTTGGTGAAGATGTTGATGCCGGTCTGGGTGACGGTCGAGTCCAGCACATTGCCGTTGGCGACGATGGCGGCCAGCACCGCGGGCGAGTTGATCGCGCCGCCCGAGCCGAACAGCGAACCCGAGCCGACGATCCGGTCCTTGATCTTGATCTCGTAGAGGTCGAGCGTCATCGTCAGTTTCGGAACCAGGTGGGTCACGAAACCCACGCTGTAGTTGTCGGACTTCTCTGGCTTCAGGCCGTTGACACCCACCAGCTTGGCGGCCGCCGAGTTGGGCGGAAGCTGCACGAAGGCCGAGGTCGGCGACACGTTGGTGGCCGAATAGAACTCCTCGGCCAGGGTCGGGGCGCGGAAGCCGGTGCTGGCCGTGGCCCGCACGGCGAAGGCCGGCGAGAAGTCGTAGCGGCCGGTCAGCTTGGCGACGGTGGTGTCGCCGAAATCGCTGAACTTTTCGTAGCGCACCGCGCCGTCCAGTTGCAGGGCCTCGATCGGCTTGACGGCCAGATCCACATAGACGGCCTTGTTGTCGCGATCGTGCTTGCCCGCGTCGGTCAGCGAGAAGCCCGGATAGGACTGCGAGCCTTCCTTGTAGCGCGATCCCTCGTCGCCCGCCTTGATCTCGTAGGTTTCCTCCCGGTACTCGGCGCCGGCCGCGAAGGTCAGCGGCCCGGCCAGGCCGACGTCGAAGTCGTGGGTCACGTCCAGGGTCGTCGACCATTGCGAGCCGATGAAGTCGCCCGCGTGGAAGTTGCTCGGCGAGAAGCCCTTGGTCGTCGTGGTCGAGCTGTCGATGTACAGCGAGCGGTTCAGCGAGTTGAGGACGTTGACCGATTCATCGTCCTTGCCGTAGGTCGAGCTCAGGTCGAAGTTCCAGCCCGCCAGCACGCCGCTGGCCCCGCCGGTGACGGCGTAGTCGTGCTCGGTGATCGATTCCTTGGGGCTGAAGCCCAGCGGACGCGCCACGGTGCCGTCCTTGCCGACGACCAGGTTCGGCACCCGGTAGTTCTCGTAGGCCTGGCTCTTCTTGTAGCCGTAGGTGCCGAAGCTGTAGAGCTCGATGTCGGGCGTAACCTCGTAGCCGAAGTTGTAGGCCAGGGTGCTCAGGCGATACTGCGCGTCGCCGGCGATCCGGTTCATGTACGGATAGTCGCTGGCCGTGGCGATCTGCGGATAGTTGGCGAGCTTGGAGCTGGAACCGGTATTGTAGGGCGTGTTCAGGGTGCGCGGGTCGGAATCGCCGCGGAAGCTGAAGCCGTGATACTTCGTCTCGCCGGTGATGTTCAGGTACGACTTGTCGTTCGGGGCGAAGCCGACATTGGCGGTGAAGTCGCCCGTGTCGCCGCCGCCATCGAAATACTTGCCGCCCGACAGGACGATCTCGCCGCCGGTGGTGGCCTTTTTCTGGATGATGTTGATGACGCCGGCGATGGCGTCGGTGCCGTACTGGGCGGCGGCGCCTTCCAGCAGCACTTCGACGTGGTCGACCGAGGCCAGCGGAATGAAGTTCAGGTCGGCCGAGGCGCCGCCCTGGAACGGCCCGCCCAGGACCGCCAGGTTCGCCGTGCCGTGGCGGCGCTTGCCGTTGACCAGCACCAGGGCGTGGTTGGGGCTCAGGCCGCGCAGCTTGGCCGACAGGGTCAGGTTGGCGGTGTCGCCGCCGAAGGCCTGGGCGTTGAACGACGGAACGTTCTGGGCCAGGGCCTGGATCATGTCCGGCTGGCCGGTCTTCTTGAGGATATCGGAGCCCAGGACGGTGATCGGCGCGGGACTGTCGACAGCCTTCATGCCGGTGGTGCGCGTCCCGGTGACGATGACAGCCTCGAGTTCGGCCACATCGGGCGAAGGCTCGGGCGCGTCGGCCGCATAAGCATTGACACCATAGGCAAAGGCGATGCTAGCAGTGGAAACCCCGGCAAACAGGATGTTCCGCGAACGATTATTCATATATACCCCCTCGTGCGCTATCTAAGCGCGATTGTTTTTCTCCTCTAAGGCGTTTCCCGGTAAGTGTGTTCTTATTGTTGAACGCGAATACTATACAACTCACGGCGATGGCCGCGATTGAAACAGTTCGTCGAACCTGAAATTTCCGCAAGCGCCGCGACCGTCACGGGATCGTAACGAGCGTTCTGAAGGGCTCAGGCGCCCCTTTGCACGGCGCCCGCCATGATTTTTGTGCAATGCGATGATCAGGATTGGGGCGCCTGGGGGACGGGAACCGTCCGTCCCGCTCGCCTTCCGTCGGCCGAACGGGCTCGCACCTCGACCTTGCCGGCGACCGCCGCGTCTGGCGCATAGGGTCGCCAGGCGCCGCCGTCGACGCGATACTCGATCGGCAGGCCGGGGAACTCGACATTGGCCCGCAGCCGGCCGTTCTCGACCACCGCCCCGGCCGTCGGAACACGATAGGCCACGCCCGCCGCGTCCAGCCGGGCCAGCTCGCGCCCGCCCAGCAGGTTGGCGAAGGCCGCCCAGTCGGCGTCGCGCCGCGCCCGCATCTGGGGCGTGAAGGCGCCCGTCGTCGGGTCGTAGGCCTTGCCGGGCGTGTAGGGCGTCTCCCAGCTCGCGCCGTGCCAGGCCCGCTCGGCCAGGGCCAGCATCCGCGGGTACAGCATGTAGTCGACCTGGGCGTCCGAGCGAATCGTCTCGCTCCACAGCTGGCCCTGCAGGCCGTTGAAGCGCACGCCCGGCTCCAACGGGTGGTCGTCCTTCGAGGCCTGAGCCTTGCCGTGCAGGTCGGTCCACAGCTCGGCGTGGGCCGGCAGGTTCTCGGGCATGAAGTCGAACACCTTACGGGTGTCGGTGGCGCGCGAAGGCCAGTCGTAGCCGCGCTCCTTGGGGTCGGCGGCCTGGGGGCTGTCGAAATAGAGCACCTCGGGCGTGGAGATCACCACCTCCCAGCCCTGGTTGGCCTGGATGTGGGCGCTGGCGGGCCCCTCGCCGGCCAGCGCCCCCCAGTTGTTGGAATGGACCTTGGCCGGCATGCGGCCGGCCTGGGCGTGGCTCATGCCGTCGCTCCAGCCGGCCACCACGACGCCCCGGGCCGCCAGCAGGGCCGAGACCTTCTCGATGAAGTGGCCGCCCAGGTCGGCCGGCTTGACCCCGGTCCTGGCCTCGTAGGCCGCGCAGGCCGGCGAGGCGCTCCAGGCGCCGGGGGTCTCGTCGGCGCCGATGTGGTAGCGGGTCAGCGGCTGGCCGGCGGCGGCGTGCAGGGCGGCCATCTCGCCGACCACCTTGCCGAGGAAGGCGTAGGCGCTGTCCAGGCACACATTGATGGTGTTGTCGTCATAGTGCTGGATGCTGCTGTAGACCGAGGCGTTGGCGGCTTCGCTCAGCAGGTAGCGGCCGGCCTCGGCTTCCGGCTTGCCCTCGACGCGCAGGCGGGCCGCCCTCGCCTCCATGGCCTTGATCGCCGCCCGCGAATGGCCCGGCATGTCGAACGACGGGATCACCTGGATGTGGCGGGCCTGGGCCGCGCGGACGATCTCGATGTAGTCAGCGCGGGAATAGAAGCCGTTGACCGGCGTCGACGGGTCCGGCCCCGAGCCTAGCTGCGGCAGCAGGCAGGTTCGCTCGGCCGGGTCGTGGCAGCGGCGCGAACCGATCGTGGTCAGTTCCGGCAGGCCGGCGATCTCGACCCGCCAACCCTCGTCGTCGGCCAGGTGCAGGTGCAGGCGGTTCAGCTTGTAGGCCGCCATCTGGTCGAGGATGGCCAGGATCTCGGCCTTGGAATGGAAGTTGCGGGCCACGTCGACATGCAGGCCGCGGAAGTCGAAGCGCGGGGCGTCGTCAATCACCAGCAGCGGAACCGCGCGGCGGGCGTCGACCAGCTGAGCCAGAGACGCCAGGCCGTTGGCCGCGCCCTCGGGATCGGAGGCGACGATCGCGATCCCGCCCGCCTTGATCGCCAGCTGGTAGCCACCGGCCGCCAGTTTCTCGGCGGACGCCAGCCGGATCCGCAGCGGGACCCCACCGGCCGCCTCGCCCGCCCCAGCCTTGGCCAGATGCGCCAGGCCCACGACCAGGGCGGCGCGCGGAACGCCGCTGGTCGAGACCTTCAAGCCGCGCGACAGGTCCAGTTCGCCGCCCCCGGGGTCCAGCCGGGTCCTCAGGGGCGTGGGCAGCACGGCGGCGCGCGGGATCGGCTGGGCCAGGACCCCGGCGGCGGCGTTCACGGCGAAGACCTTGGGGGCGGTCGCCCAGACCGTCGCGTCGGCCGCCGAGCCGCCGGCCAGCCGGGCCTCGTCGGTGAACGGCGCCACGAACGGCAGGCTCTCCAGTCCGGTCTCAGGATCGACCGCCGGCCGGGTGCTGGCGACGGTCCGCGCCGCGACGCCGTCGGCCGCTACGTAATAGTTGGGCATCGGATAGAGCTCGGACAGCTGGTGGCCTTCGAGCTTCAGGGGGATGCGGATCGGGCGGCCCGGCGCGAAGCCGGCGAAGGCCGCCGTCGGCGCTAGCCGGTAGAGGTCGCCGTTGATGTGGCTCAGGGCGAAGGCGCCGTTGTCGGCGCTCAGGATCGGGGTGACGCTGCTGAAATAGAGCGACCAGCCGGCGTCCGGGGCCTGCGGCGCCGCCAGGGTCAGTTCGGCCAGGTGGCAGGCCGGGGCCGGCGCGCAGGCGGCGGGGCCGGGACGATTGTCGAGCACCTGGTAGCGCACGTCGAGCGTGGCGGCGAAACGATCGAGCTGGGCCTGGCTCGGCTGGGCGTGGGCGGCGGTGGTCGTCAGGAGCGCCAGGGCGGTGAGCGCGATCAGCGGTCGTGACATGCAGCCTCCCAGGATTCGCCGGAGCCTAACCCTGTCCCGGCGGGAGGGGGTTTAGCAAGAAGGCCCCGCCCCCAGGGGCAGGCAGCGCCCGTCCAGGTCCGCCGGGATCGGCACGCCGGTCACCGCCGCGATCGTCGGGGCGATGTCGACCGTCTCGATCGGCAGCACGCGTTCGCGCGCCGGCCCGCCCTTCCACCAGAACAGGATCGGCACCCGGCGGTCGTAGTTCCACGGGCTGCCATGGCTGGCCACGTAGGTCGGGCCGGGCGAGGCCGGGGTCAGGTAGGGCTGGAAGGCCACCAGGATGTCGCCGACCCGGCCGGGATAGGCGCTGCGGCGCATGCGCTCGGCGACGCTGATCTCGTCCGGCGGCGTCCCCTTCGGCGGCGGGGCGACGGTGACCAGGGCGTTGGCGTCGTAGGCCGCGAATACTTCCGGCCGCCTGGCCAGAATGGCGAGGGCCGCGGCGGTGATCCGGGCGTGGTCGCCGGCGGTCGGCGCCTTGCCATCGGCCCCGACCACGTACAGCGACTCGATGCCGCCGGCCTGGACCAGCGGGTCATAGGCCAGGGCCAGGTGCTCGCGGACGGCGGCGTTGAGATCCTTCAGCCATTGGGCCGGCGGCACGCGGCCGGCGTCGTAGCCCTGTTGGGCCAGGCGCTCGGGAAAGTCCGAGCCGCCATGGTCGGCGGCCAGCACGACCAGCACCTGGCCCTTGACCTTGTCCAGGCTGTCGAGGAACACGCCCAGCCGGTCGTCCAGCCGCATCAGGTGGTCGCACATCTCCGGGCCTTTCGTGCCGAAGCGGTGGCCGATGAAGTCGGTGGCCGACAGGCTGATGGCCAGGACGTCGGTCGCTTCGCCGTCGCCCAGCTTGAACTGGTCGCGCAGCATCTGGGCGGCGTCCAGGGTCACGCGGTCGGTATAGGGGCTGACCGACAGGTCGTCGGTGGCCGCCGCGGCGTCCTTCGGCGTCGGGCGCGGCAGGGCCGAGCGCCAGGCGCGGCCGCCGGTGACGTAGTCGCCCTCCAGCGCCGCGCAGCGCCTGTCGCCATAGGTCCAGGTGAACGGGTGCGTCTTCTGGTCGGCGACGAGCCTGGCGTTGAACGCCGCCACCGGCGCCAGCCGGGCCTTGGCGTCCTGGCCCGGCTCGACCCAGGTGGTCATGCCGAAGCGCGTCTCCAGCCAGAACACGCCGTCGGCCTGGTGGCCGGCCATGTTGATCGCCCCACGGTCCTTGCCCGACACCGCATAGACCCGACTCGCGGGCGAAACCGCCTTCAGCCAGTCGCCATAGGTGGTGGCCATCAGCAGCTTCGGACTGACCAGCCGGCCGCCGCCCGACGGGTCGTTGGCCAGGGTCACCGACGGGTCGGCCAGGCAATAGGTCTTCTGGCCGGTGGCCAGGTCGTAGAAGTCGTTGGCGACGATGCCGGTCTTGTTCGGGGACTTGCCGGTCAGCAGGGTGGAGTGGCCGGGGCAGGTTTCGGTCATGCCGTGCGACTGGTAGCCGCTGGGATAGACCGTCCCCTGCCGCGCCAGCCGGCCCAGGCCGCCGTGGAAGTCGGCGCGATACTGCTCGAACAGGTTGGCGCCGAACTGGTCGATCGAGATCACCACGACCAGCTTGGGCCTGGGCGCCTCGCCCCCTGCGGCAAGGGCTGGCGCGGCGAGGGCCGGCGCGAAGGGAGCGGCGAGGACGGCGGTCAGGGCCGCCAGGGCGACGGTCTTGGGCAAGCTGGACATGGTCGCCAACAACCATCGTCACAAAACCGTCGCAAGCCGGATTTGATCCGGACCCGGCGTTTTTCCCTAGACCGGGACGTGGCTGACGAACTCGATCAGCCGGCCGTCCGGATCGTGGGCGAAGCCGGCATAGTAGTGCGGGTGGATCTGCGGCAGCACCGCGGGGGGGCGCTCCTGGACGCCGCCGTACTGGCCGGACCGGACATAGGCGCGATCGACGGCGGCGCGGTCGGCGGCGAGAAAGGCGTAGTGCACGTCGATGGACGGCTCGCCCTCGACGATCCAGAAGTCGAGGCGGCCGCCGTTCGAGCCGAAGCCCTTCTTGGGGCCGTCCACGACCAGACGATAGCCGGTGGGCTCCAGGACCTGCCGGTAGAAGGCTGCGCAGTCGTCCAGGCGACGGGTGCGGATTTCCAGGTGATCGAGCAAGGGAGCGACCTTTCAGACGAAGGAAACGACACCGTGACGTGTAGCCGCGCCAGGGCGTCGTTTGGCGGCGAAGATCGTCGCCAAAACGCGGAAATTCGGCGTTTCAGCGCGCGGATCTGGCGTAGGCTCCCTTCATGAAACTCGACCGCTTCGATCGCCAGTTGCTGAACCTCGTCCAGGAGGACGCGGGCCGCACGTCCGAGGACCTCGCCCAGCGCGTGGCCCTGTCGCCCTCGGCCGTGCAGCGCCGCCTGCGCAAGCTGAAGGAGGCCGGGGTCATCGTCCGCCAGACCGCCATTCTCGAGCCGCGCAAGGTGGGGCGGCCGACCTTCTTCATCGTCTCTCTGGAGATCGAGCGCGACCGGCCCGAGCTGCTGACCCAACTGCGGACCTGGCTGGCGGCGCAGGAACACGTGCAGCAGGCCTTCTACGTGACCGGCGAGGCCGACTTCATCCTGGTGGTCACCGCCCCGGACACCGAGACCTACGACGCCCTGATGGCCCGGCTGGCGACCGAGAACCCGAACGTGCGCAAGTTCACGACGAACGTGGCGCTGGGGGTGGTCAAGCGCGGCCTGGCGATCCCGGTGCCGCTGGAGGAGGATTAGGGGCCAGGCCGCTCAGGCCCTCCCCCACGGGGGAGGGACTATTCCTTGAGCTCCGCCGCCAGCGCCTTCGCCGCCTCGGCGGGCGCAACCTTCCCCGTGTCCCGATCCACCGAATAGTTCGCCTTCTGCATGGCCTCCACGCTGATCGCGCCGTCCAGGCCCGCCAGGGCGTCGCGCAGCTTGCGGTCGTCGGCCCGGCTCGGCGCGACCAGCAGCACCGCGTCATAGGGCGGCAAGGCGCCCTTGGGATCGCCCAGCACCACCAGGTCGTCGGCGGCGATGCGCCCGTCGCTGGAGAAGGCCGAGATCACGTCGGCCTCGCCCGAGCCCAGGGCGCGGTACATGAAGGTGGGCTGGAACTGGCGCCGGGCCTTGAAGCGCAGGCCGTAGGCGGCCTCGACGCTGGCCCATTCGGGGCGCGAGAAGAATTCCAGGTCGCCGCCCATCGTCAGTCCCGGGGCCTTGGCGGCGAGGTCGGCCAGGGTCCGGACGCCCAGGGCCTGGGCCCGGTCGCGGCGCATGGCCAGGGCGTAGGCGTTCTCGAAGCCCAGCGGGGCCAGCAGCACCACGCCGTCGCGGCGTTTCAGCTCGGTCCGCAGCCCGGCGAGCACCGCGGCCCGGCCGGGATTGTCCTTGCGGCCCAGGACGTTGGCCCAGAGGGTGCCGGAATAGTCGACATAGGCGTCGATCTCGCCGGCCGCCAGGGCGCGATAGGCGACCGCCGAGCCCAGGTTGATCTTGCGGGTGACCGTGGCCCCCTTCCCCTCCAGCCGGTCGGCCATCAGCTCGGCCAGGATGTACTGCTCGGAGAAGTTCTTGGCCCCGATCACGTAGCGGGCCGGACGCGGCGCCAGGTCCGCCGCCAGGGGAGCGACGGCGACCGCCAGCCCGACGGCCAGGCCCGCCAGGCCCGCGCCCCACAGCCGCCGGTCGCGCCGCTCGGTCCCGCGCTCGATCAGGCCCAGCAGCTGGTCGACGACCAGGGCCAGCACCGCCGAGGCCACGCAGCCGGTCAGGACCATGGCCCAGGTCTCGGTCTGCAGGCCGGAGAAGATGTAGTCGCCCAGCGAGGTCTGGCCGACCGGGGTCGACAGGGTCGCCGCGCCGATGGTCCATACCGCCGCCGTGCGCACCCCCGCCATGATCACCGGCGCAGCCAGGGGCAGCTCCACCCGCCACAGCCGTTGGCGGTCGGTCATGCCGACGCCGCGCGCCGCCTCGACCACCGCCGGATCCACGCCCGTCAGGCCGGTCACCGTGTTGCGCAGGATCGGCAGCATCGAATAGAGCGTCAGGGCCAGCAGCGACGGCAGAAAGCCCAGGGCCGAGAAGCCATGGCCGAACGCGCCCTTGGCCAGGTTGGAGAGCCCCAGCAGCAGCGGATAGAACAGCGCCAGCAGGGCCAGGCTGGGAATGGTCTGGACCAGGCCCGCCAGGGCCAGGGACGGCCAGCGCAGGCGTGGGCTGCGGGCCGCCAGCACGCCCAGCGGCAGGGCGATCGTCAGGCCCAGAGCCAGGGCCGCCGCCGACAGGGCCACGTGCCAGGCCAGGCGCCCTGACAGCAATGAAAGATCAGGCAGCAGCGACAGCAGGCCGCTATTCACCGGCGATCTCCCGCATCCGCGCGGCCTGGCGGCGGGGCGCCTGCATCAGGGCCTCGACCGCCGGGTCGGGGTGGCCGGCCAGCAGGGCGCGCGGCGTGTCGTCGGCGACCACCCGGCCCTGGCTCATCACCACGATGCGGTCGGCCAGCAGCACGGCCTCGGCGATGTCGTGGGTGACCATCACCGTGGTCAGGGACAGCTGGTCGTGCAGGCGGCGCACATCGTCGGCCAGGGCCGTGCGGGTCACCGAGTCCAGCGCCCCGAACGGCTCGTCCATCAGCAGGATCGACGGCTTGGCCGCCAGGGCCCGGGCCACGCCCACCCGCTGGCGCTGGCCGCCGGACAGGGCGGCCGAGCGGCGCGCGGCCACCTCCCGGGGAAGCGCGACCAGGTCCAGCAGCTCGGCGGTCCGCGAGGCGATCGCGGCGGCGTCCCAGCCCAGCAGGGTCGGGACGATGCCGATGTTCTCGGCCACGCTCAGGTGCGGGAACAGGCCCACCTCCTGGAAGACGTAGCCGATCCGCCGGCGCAGGGCCGGGCCGTCGAGGCCGCCGGTGGCCGCCCCGTCGATCCGCACCTGCCCGCCGTCGGGCGCGACCAGGCCGTTGATGGTCTTGAGCAGGGTGGTCTTGCCCGCGCCCGATCCGCCGACCAGCGCGACGAACTGGCCCCTCGGGATGGCAAGGCTGGCGGGCTGCAGAACCGTAGCGCCGTCATAGGCCTTGCGCACCTGGTCCAGGACGATGGCGTCGGTCATGCGGCTCCCGGGCAGGCGGACACGGAACGCCCCGGGACGTGCTGTCGCAGGGGCGTCCTGTCACAGTCAGCCAGAACGCGCGGCGTGGGAAGCCTAATGCGACAGCTGATTCCCGGCGCGGTTCGACGCGACGGGAAGCGGCTCCAGGAGACCGACCATGACCCTCGACACGCTCGCCCTCGACCGCCGCTTCGAAGCCCGCGTCACGCCCGCCCAGAAGCGCGCCCGCGCCGCGAACACCCGCCTGCGCGAGGCCGTCGTGCTGATGGTGCTGCTGAACGCCATCGTCTGGGGCGGCATGATCGCCACCGCGCGCGGCATGATCGACGTGCATCAGCTGGTGGACCAGGCCTGGGCCCTGGGCGCCAGCTGGATCGCGGCGATTCCCCATGTGAGCATCACGATCTCGCGCTGAGACGCTTCCTCCTCCTTCGACTCCGACAGGACGGGCCATGGGCCCGTTCCCGGCGCGGCTTCGTCGCCGCCGAGGCCGCGAAAGCCCCCGGAAGGTCGGGCTTGCCATGATAACGATATCATGCATATTGCCCCTATAGAGCTGCATTAGTCAGACAAATAGGGAGTTCGCCATGAGGCCCGTCGGATTGGCCGCCGCCTTGACCCTTGCCTGCTGTGGGTTGACGCCCGCGGGGGCTCAAACCGCGATCACGGTGGACGCGTCGAAGCCGGGCCCGGTCATCAATCGCAATATACTCGGACAATTTTCAGAGCATCTGGGTCGCGGGATCTATGAGGGCATCTGGGTCGGGCCGGACTCCAGCATCCCGAACACGCGCGGCATCCGCAACGACGTCGTCACCGCCCTCAAGGCGATCAACCCGCCGAACGTCCGCTGGCCGGGCGGCTGCTACGCCGACGAATATCATTGGCGGAACGGGATCGGAAAGGATCGCCCGGCCACCCTCAACGGCAGCTGGGGCGGCGTCGTCGAGTCCAACCAGTTCGGCACGCACGAGTTCATGGACTTCGTCGGCCAGATCGGCGCCGAGGCCTATGTCTCGGTCAATGTCGGGTCCGGTTCGCCGCGCGAGGCGGCCGAGTGGCTGGAATACATGACCACCGACAAGCCGACGGCCCTGGGCCAGTTGCGGGCCCAGAACGGCCACCCCCAGCCCTACAAGGTGGCCATGCTGGGCCTGGGCAACGAGACCTGGGGCTGCGGCGGCTCGATGACCGCCGCGGACTACGTCCAGCAGATGCGGCAGTTCTCCAACTTCGCCAAGAACGACAATCCCACCCAGCGATCGGCCGACAAGATGCTGAAGATCGCGGTCGGTCCGGACCAGGACGACGAGGCCTGGACCGATACGGTCATGCAGGCCTGGACCAAGCGGGTCTGGAGCTGGGACATCGACGCCATCTCCCTGCACAGCTACACCTGGGCCAAGGGCACGGGCGAGCGGGCGACCGGCTTCACGGCCGCCCAGTACGCCGCCCTGCTCAAGAACACCCTGAAGATGGAAGAGCGGGTCAGCAAGCACGCCGCCGTCATGGACAAGTACGACCCCGACAAGAAGGTCGGCCTGATCGTCGACGAATGGGGGACGTGGTTCGCGCCCGAAGCGGGCGAGCCGGGCTATTCGCTCTATCAGCAAAACACCCAGCGCGACGCGATCGTCGCGGCCCTCAACCTCAACATCTTCGCGCGCCATGCCGATCGGGTGAGAGGCGCCAACATCGCCCAGATGATCAACGCCCTGCAGGCCATGATCCTGACCAAGGGCGAGAAGATCGTCCTGACGCCGACCTACCATCTGTTCCACCTGTACACGCCCTTCCAGGACGCGAAGCTGGTTCCGGTCCGCTACGAGGCCGGCGCCTACACCGAAGGCGACGTCACCCTGCCCCGCCTGGACGCCATCGGCGCGATCGGCAAGGACGGCAGGCTGTGGCTGTCCCTGACCAATCTGGACCCGCAGCGGCCGCTGCAGATCAAGGCCGACGTCCCGGGCTTCACCTTCGCCGGCGCGCGGGGCCAGACCCTGGCGGGCGACCAGATGGGCAGCTTCAATTCGTTCGAGGCGCCGACCGCCGTGACGCCCAAGGCGATCACGGTCCCCGCCAAGGGCCAGGCCGCCACGCTCGACCTGCCGCCGCATTCGGTGACGGTGATCGGGCTGGACCCGGCGCGCTGACCCTGTTCAAGCCTTCCACGGAGAAACCAGTGAACCGCCTGAAGACCATCCTGGCCGGCGCCGCCATCCTGCTGTCGGCCGGCGCCCTCCAGGCCGCGACGGCGCGGGAAGCCGCGCAGCCGCTGCAAAAGTCCCTGCAACTCGTCGAGCGGCTGTCGCCCCCGGCGAACCGCGCCGCCCCCAAGCCAGCCGCGCTCAGCGCCTACCTGTTCGTCTATTTCAAGGACGAGACCCACGCGATCTACTTCGCCACGTCGAAGGACGGCTACACCTTCACGGACGTCAACAACGGCGAGCCGATCTTCCTGGGCGCCCAGCTGGCCGAACAGAAGGGCGTGCGCGATCCCCACCTCTTCCGGGGCCCCGACGGCGCCTTCTACCTGGCCATGACCGACCTGCACATCTTCGCGCGCGAGGCCGGGCTTCGCGCCACCGAGTGGGAGCGCCCGCAGGCCGACTATGGATGGGGCAACAACAAGAACCTGATCCTGATGAAGTCCTACGACCTGATCCGGTGGACGCATGCGCGCGTCCCGGTCGGCGAAGTCTTCCACGAGGACCTCGGCGCGGTCTGGGCGCCGGAGACCACCTATGATCCGGTCAAGAAGAAGCTGATGGTCTATTTCACCACGCGGGTGAAAAACGCCGACAACCACATGGTCTACGCCTATGCGGACGACGCCTTCACCCGGCTGGAGACCAGGCCCGAGCCGCTGTTCACCGTGCCTGGAAAAAGCGCCATCGACGGCGACATCACCAAGGTCGGCGACAAGTATCACCTGATCTACGTGCTGCACGACAAGCCGGGCTACCTGCGCCAGGCTGTCTCCGACAGGATCAACCAGGGCTATGTCTTCGACCCGGCCAAGGTCGATCCCGAGACCGTCGGCACCGAGGCGCCCAACGTCTGGCGTCGCCACGGCACGGGGACCTACGTCCTGATGTACGACGTCTTCGGCGCCAAGCCGAAGAACAACATGGGCTTTTCGGAAACCACGGATTTCGTCCACTTCAAGGACATCGGGCGCTTCAACGAGCCGGGCTCGCCGATGAAGACCACCAACTTCGCCAACCCCAAGCATGGCGCGGTGATCCCGATCACGCCGGAGGAGGCCCAGCGCCTGCGGGACTATTTCGCCAGCCCGGCGGCGCCTCGTCCCTAGATTGGCGTCCGCCTGGTAGGCCGAGATCGCCTGCTCGCGGCCAACGGTCAGGTAGCGGTCAGGCTGAGCGCGTCAGGCTGCCAGTTTCGTACAGCCGTTCTTCCAGGACGCGGATCAGATCATGCTCTTCCCGGACGCGTTCGCGGTCCAGTCCGAGTCTGTCGACGAGGTTCTTCCAGCTTCCTCGCGGATGGATCTGCGGCGCGCCAAACGCGTCGTCGAACGCAGCCAGGGCGACGGCGTATCCGTATCCATCGTCCATCTGGGCCGAACCGCCGACAGACGCCCATTTATCCGCCCCGACGAAGATCGGCGTCCGAAGATCTCCACCGACGACCAGCGCGGAATCCTCTCGCGCGGCGAAGACCCATTCGTCGGCGATCAGATTGTCCGTCACGACGAGCAAGCTGGCCCAATCGTTCACGAGGCCGCCACATCGAAGATCGCCGAACACGATCAAGGTCGCGTGCCCATCCATCCCATCGACGCCTTCCGTCGACAGCTTGCCGCTTACCCGAAGATCGCCGTCGACGACCGACACCAGGGTCGGCGGCGTGAAATCCCCGTCGATCCTCAGATCGCCATCGTGAAAGCCCGCACTGACCTCCGAGGCGCCCATGCCCCGTGGGAGAAGCTGCAAGCGAGACAGCACGCCGGCGATCGAGCGATCGGCCAGCGCATCACCGCGCATGGCCACCTTCTGTCGCCAAGTCTCGACCGTCACGCGTTGCAAACAGGGCCTCCCGCCTTGGTCATGCCGTGGCGAGAGGGACTTCTCGCCCGTCCCTAGATGGGCATCCGCATGATTTCCTGGTAGGCCGAGATCACTTGGTCGCGCACGGCCATCACGGTGTCGAGGCTGGCCTCGGCCGAGGAGATGGCGGTGACGACGTCGATCAGTTCGGCCTTGCCGGCCGCCTGCTGGGCCATCTTGGTTTCGGCCGCGCGGGTCTGGTGCAGGGTGTCGGTCATGGCCGACTTCAGCAGGGCGCCGAAGTCCATGGCCTTCTTGGATTCGCCGGCCCCGCCCAGCGACGGCGCGGCCATCGAACCCTGGGCGGCGTAGGCCTTGGCGGCCGCGAGCGCGGTGATCATCGCCTAGGCTCCCTTACTTGCGCAGGATGTCGAGCGTGCGCGATTCCATGGCGCGCGACGTCTCGATGACGTTCATGTTGGCTTCGTAGGCGCGCTGCGCCTCCTTCATGTCCAGCGCCTCGACCAGGGTGTCGACGTTGGGCAGCTTGACGTAGCCCTTGGCGTCGGCGGCCGGGTTGCCGGGGTCGTACTCGGTGCGGAAGTCGCTGCGGTCGGGATCGACCGAGGCCATGGCCACGCCCTCGCCGCCCGCCACCTGGGCCGGCTTGAACACCGGCACCTGGCGGCGATAGGGGTCGCCGCCGGCCGTGCGGGCCGTCGAATTGGCGTTGGCGATGTTCTCGGCGATCACCCGCATGCGGCCCTGCTGGGCCTTGAGGGCGCTGGCGGCGATGGCCATGGTCGCCATGGACTGGGAGCGGATCTCGGTCATCTAGTCGTCTCCCCTAGCCGCCCGGCCGACGCGTGGACGTCTTCAGCATGGCCATGGACTTCTGGTAGAAGCTGACCGCCGCGTCGTAGTTCATCCGCGCGTCGGTCATCTTGAGCATCTGGTCCTCGAGCGTCACCGAATTGCCGTCGAGGGTGGTCTCGCTGTCCGGGCCTTCCGGCGCGCGCCACGGGCTGACCGGCCTGGTCGGCGCCATGTGGGCGGCGCTGGTGGCCATCATCTGCACGCCGTTGGTCGCCGTCGGCGACACCGGTCCGCCGCGATAGGGCTGGCCGGTGGCCTGCTGGTCCAGGGTCGCCTTGAAGCTGTAGGCCTTCAGGTCGCGCGGCTGGTAGTCCGGCGTGTCGCCGTTGGCGACGTTCTGCGCGATGACCTTCTGCCGCTGGGACAGATAGCCCATGCGGCTCTTCAGCATCGCGAAAAGGGGAATGTCGTCGGGACCCATGCCGTTCATGGTGAAGAAACAGGGTTAATCGGCCATTAAGGACCCTGCGGCACATCAGGGGTGCGGCTCCGCGCCGCGCCCTGCGCTATCCTGTTCCCGACTCGCTTCCCGTCACTCCTTCCGCCAGGCGTCATGGACATCTTCCTACTGATCCGCGCCGTCGCCGCCCTGGCCATCACCCTGGGCCTGGTCGGGCTGGCCGCGGTGGCGCTGCGCAAGTTCGGGCCGGACGCCCTGTCGCGCATCACCGCCCTGCGCAAGGACCGCCGGATGCAGGTGGTCGAGACCCTGGTGCTGGATCCCACCCGGCGCCTGGTGCTGTTCACCCTGGACGGCGAGGAGCGCCTGCTGATGCTGGGCGAAGGCCAGCTCCTGGACTGGGGGCCCCGGAAGGCCAAGCCCCCGCCTCTGTCCAAGCCCAAGCCCTCCTCGGAGACCGTGGTCTGATGCGCGGCCTGCTCAAGCTGATCACCGGCGCCGACCCCAAGGACCTTCGCCAGGCCGCGGTCATCTCGATCCTGGCCGGACTGATCACCGTGCTCGGCCCCGCGGTGGCGACGGCCCAGTCGGCGATCAATGTCGACCTGGGCACCGGCGCGGGCCTTTCCGAGCGGGTGGTCCAGATGGTGGGCCTGCTGACCGTGCTCAGCCTGGCCCCGTCGATCGTGATCATGACCACCTCGTTCGTGCGGATCGTGGTGGTGCTGGGCCTGCTGCGCACCGCCATCGGCGTCCAGCAGAGCCCGCCCAACCCGGTGATCATCAGCCTGGCCCTGTTCCTGACCGCCATCGTCATGGGCCCGACCTTCGAGCAGTCCTACGACGCCGGGGTCAAGCCGCTGCTGGACAAGCAGATGGAGATGCCCGAGGCCTTCGACGCCGCCGCCCAGCCGGTCAAGGTGTTCATGCTGCGCCAGGTCGACCAGGACGACCTGGCCCTGTTCATCCGCCTGTCGAAGATCGAGAAGCCCAAGACCGCCGTCGAGACGCCGCTGAAGGTGGTGACGCCGGCCTTCATGATCTCGGAACTGAAGCGCGCGTTCGAGATCGGCTTCCTGCTGTTCATCCCGTTCCTGGTCATCGACCTGGTGGTCGCCAGCGTGCTGATGAGCATGGGCATGATGATGCTGCCGCCGGCGACGGTCAGCCTGCCGTTCAAGCTGATCTTCTTCGTGCTGGTGGACGGCTGGCGACTCGTCGCCGGCAGTCTGGTCGAAAGCTTCCAGCGCGGGTCTGGGGGCGGTTAGCGGGCTTTCAAGCGAAGTGGAAACCGGTTCGCGTGAAGACAGCGCGCAGACCGAGGAATCTAGAGAAGAAGAACAATGGGCGTTTTCGTACTGGGGTCGATCAATCTGGACGCCGTGGCGCGGGTCGATGACCTGCCGCGGCCGGGTGAGACCGTGGCCGGCATCTCGCTGGAGCTGTTCCCCGGCGGCAAGGGCGCCAACCAGGCCGTCGCCGCCGCTCGCTTCGGCGCGCCCACCCGCCTGATGGGCGCGGTCGGCCGGGAAGACAGCGGCCCCAGCCTGAAGGCCAAGCTGGCCGGCTACGGCGTGCAGGTCTCCGACGTCGCCGAACTGCCCTCGATCCCCACCGGCCAGGCCCATGTCTGGGTCTCGTCCAGCGGCGAGAACATGATCGTCGTCACCAGCGGCGCGAACGCCACCCTTTCCCCGCAGCAGGTGGCCGCCACGCCGCTGGAGGGCCAGCGCGTGCTGCTGTGCCAGCTGGAGACCCCCGCCCCGGCTATCGAGGCCCTGTTCCGGGCCGGCGTCGCCAAGGGGGCCTTGCGGATCCTGAACGCCGCGCCCGCCCTGCCTCAGGGCGCGGCGCTGTTTCCGCTGACCGACATCCTGATCCTGAACCAGACCGAACTGGCCACCTACGCCCGCCTGGATCACGAGCCCTCGCGCCTGGAGGAGGTTTCCCGCGTCGCCCGCAAGCTGATGAGCCGCCCCGACCAGACGGTGATCGTCACCCTCGGCTCGGCCGGCGTGGCCACCGTGCGGCGCGACGAGGCCTTCCTGGTCGAGGGCCGCAAGGTCAAGGCGGTCGACACCACCGGCGCCGGCGACTGCTTCTGCGGCGTCCTGGCGGCCGGCCTCTCCGCCGGCATGGACCTGCGCGAGGCCGTCGAGCACGCCAACGCCGCCGCCGCCCTCTCGGTCCAGAAGCCCGGCGCCGCGCCGTCCATGCCCAGCCGGCGCGAGGTGGAGCAGGTCCTGGAGGGGTGAACCCTCGCCGCGCGACCCGCTTGCCATTGTCCAAGGCTGGCCATCGAAACGCCTAGCTTTGGCTGAGAATTGTCCTACAAATGGAACAGGCAAGCCTGACCAGGAGTCGACCATGCGCCGCCGTGACCTTCTGAAGCTGGGGGCCGTCGCCGCCGTCAGCGGCCCTTCGGCGGCCGCCGCGCGTCAGGCCAAGGACCTCGGCGCGGCCGCCCCGCCGCCGCCCGCGCCGAGCCCGCTCTCCGAAAAGAGCGCGCGCGAGACGGTCCTGCTCGACGCCGACTGGCGCTTTCACCTCGGCGACATTCCCTTCCCCAAGGTGCGCGGCGACAGCCCGACCTATGACAGCACCAAGGCCGGCGCGGCGGGCGGCGCGGCGGCGATCAAGTACGACGACAGCGCCTGGCGCGCGCTGGACCTGCCGCACGACTTCGTGGTCGAGGGCCCGTTCGATCCCGACGAGAACCCCGCCCAGGGCTACAGGCCCAAGGGCCAGGCCTGGTACCGCAAGACCTTCACCCTGCCCGCCTCCGACCGGGGCAAGCAGCTGGAACTGCGGTTCGACGGCGTGGCGGTCAACGCCACCGTCTGGGTGAACGGCGACGTCGTGGCCCACAGCCACAGCGCCTATAGCGCGATCACCGTCGACCTGACCGCCAACGCCCACTACGGCGACACCCCCAACGTCGTCGCCGTGCGCGTCGACGCCGACCCGATCGAGGGCTGGTGGTACGAGGGCGGCGGCCTCTATCGCCATGTCTGGCTGGTCAAGCGCCCGCCGGTTCACCTGGTGGCCGACGGCGTCTACGCCCATCCGCGGCGGCGCGAGGACGGACGCTGGGTCGTGCCGATCGAGGCCAGCGTGGGCAACGTCGCCGAAGCGGCGAAACAGGCGACGGTGGACGTCGCCCTGCTCGATCCCGAGGGACGCCCCGCGGGCCAGGCGCGCGTTTCCGCGACCGTGAACGCGCTGGAGACCGCCGTCCTGCGCGCCGAGATCCTGGTGGACGCCCCGCGCCTGTGGTCGGTCGACACGCCCGCGCTCTACCATGTGCGCACCCGTGTCCTGGCCGACGGTCAGGACGCCGACGAACTGGTGACCCCGGCGGGCTTCCGCACCCAGCGCTTCGACCCGGCCAACGGCTTCTTCCTCAACGACAAGCCCCTGAAGATCCAGGGCGTCTGCATCCACCAGGACCATGCGGGCCTGGGCGTCGCCCTGCCGGACTCGATCATCGAATTTCGCCTGCGCCGCCTGAAGGAGCTGGGCTGCAACGCGATCCGCAGCTCGCACAACGCCCCCACCCCGGCCCTGCTGGACGCCGCCGACCGGCTGGGCTTCCTGGTGATGGACGAGAACCGGGTGTTCAACGTCAGCCCCGACTACACCCGGATGCTGTCCTGGCTGGTGCGCCGCGACCGCAACCACCCCAGCGTGATCCTGTGGTCGGTGTTCAACGAAGAGCCGCTGCAGGGCACCGAGGCCGGCTACCAGATGGTTCGCCGCATGGCCAAGATCGTCAAGGACCTGGACGACACCCGGCCGGTCACGGCGGCGATCAACAACGGGATGTTCAACCCGGTCAACGTCACCCAGGCCGTCGACGTGGTCGGCTTCAACTACCAGATCAAGGAATATGACCGCTTCCACGCAGCCCATCCCAACCTGCCCCTGACCAGCTCGGAGGACACCTCGGCGGTCATGACGCGCGGCGAGTGGGCCACCGACATGAAGCGCAACCTCCTGGCCGCCTATGACGACGAGTTCCGGCCCTGGGGCGCCACCCACCGGGCGGCCTGGAAGGCCATCGCCGAGCGGCCCTACCTGGCGGGCGCCTTCGTCTGGACCGGGTTCGACTATCGCGGCGAGCCCCAGCCGTTCACCTGGCCGACGGCGAGTTCGTCCTTCGGGATCATGGACCTCTGCGGCTTCGAGAAGACCGCCTTCTACATTCACCAGTCGCAGTGGGTGCGCGACCGGCCGGTGCTGCACCTGGTCCCGCACTGGAACTGGACCGGCCGCGAGGGCCAGCCGATCAAGGTGATGGCCTTCACCAACTGCGACGCCGTCGCCCTGCGCCTGAACGGCAAGCTGGTCTCCGAGCAGAAGAACGACCTCTACGAGGGCCTGACCTGGCAGGTCCCCTATGCGCCTGGCCGCCTCGAGGCCGTGGGCATGACCGGCGGCAAGGTGGTGGCCCGCGCCGTGGTCGAGACCACCGGCGCGCCCGTGGCGCTGCGCCTGACGCCCGATCGCTCGACCCTGGCCGGGGACGGACGCGACGCGACGCCCATCCGGGTCGAGGCCGTCGACGCCAAGGGACGGCCGGTCCCGATCGCCCAGACGCCGGTCCAGTTCGCCATCGAGGGCGGCCGCGTCATCGGCCTGGGCAATGGCGACGCCAACAGCCACGAGCCGGAGAAGGGCGACCGCCGCAGCCTCTACAACGGCCTGGCCCAGGTCATCGTGCAGACGACCCGCTCGGCGGGGCCGCTCGTCGTCACCGCCCGGGCCGACGGCCTGAAGCCCGCCACGGCGCGCATCACGGTGCGGCCGGCCTAGGCAAGCCGCGCGACGCGCTCACCGGCGCCGCGACGGTCCGGCAACGCTCGGGATCGCGCTCGAGCCGCGGCAACAGCTGGGCTGGCGGAGCAAGCTGGGCCATGGAAATCGCGGCGGCGCCGGCCCGCCGGGCGCGGTCAGGCGGCGCGGATGCCGCTGTGCTGGTCAGCGGCCTGGGCCCCGACCACGGCGTCGTAGCCGAGGATCATGTCGACGTCCCTGCCGTTGCTGGCCAGGGGCAGGCGGAGCCACAGGATCGACATGTGCGGCGAGCCCTTCCAGGCCAGGCTGTGCACGCCCACGCCCGGGCGGCGCTCGGTGACCACCTTGTCGAGCTCGCGGCGCCAGTATTCGACGGCGGCGCTGTTGTAGACGTCCTCCAGCGTGCGACCGGTGATCTCGCGGCCATAGACGGAATAGAGACCCGTGCCCGCCAGCCGCAGGCGGTAGTCGAGGGCGCCTTCGGCGCCGCGCTTGACGTCGATCAGGCTGACGGTCGGCAGCATGCGCTTGATGCCCGAAGGATGCAGGTCGACGCGCGACGGGAGGCTGGCCCCCCGACGGAGGGACGCCCAATAGGCGAACATCTCCTGGTGAGCGCGGGCCGCCGTGGCCGATGCGCTCAGCTGCGCGTTCATCTTCAGATTCCTTAACAAGCCGTTGGAATCACGACGATTCACTATGTCTTAAGGACCGAATCGCCGCCAGCGAAAATCATGGCCTACGGCTAAGTTTGTTGAGATGAGTCAATCCGCAAGCGACACCCCGGCATAAAAACAGGGGCGCCGAAAAGCGGTCGTGAAAGGCGCAAGCGATTGTTTGAGTTAAGGTTAATGAACGCTCAGACTCACATTTTTCAGCGCCATCGTGGCGGTCCGCGGCCCCGGCTTCGAACGCTGCGCCGGTCCCGTTTTCCAGCGTGCTGAGACCCAGAGGCCACAACCCTGAAGAGGCAATCGGCCTGAATGCGCGACGGTCGCATGCTAGGGTCGTGCGAAGACCTCAGGGAATCCGGAGTCCGCCATGCCGAAACCCGTGCTGACCGCCCAGGCGCTCCTGCCCCGAACGCCGCGCCGAACCGCGCCCGTCGGCGGCGCCGCGCCCCTCTCGGTCGCCAGTTGAGCGCGGCCATGCGCGTGGCGGTGTTCTCGACCAAGGCCTACGACCGCCGCTTCCTGGACGCGGCCAATCGCGGCTTGGGCCATCAGCTCGACTATTTCGAGGCCCGGCTCGACACCAGCACGGCCGCCCTGGCCAAGGACTACCCCGCCGTCTGCGTGTTCGTGAACGACCGCGTCGACGCGGCGGTCCTGGAGATCCTGGCCCAGGGCGGGACCCGCCTCGTGGCCCTGCGCTGCGCCGGGTACAACAATGTCGACCTGGAGGCGGCCGAGCGCCTGGACATCGCCGTCGTGCGAGTCCCCGCCTATTCGCCCGAGGCCGTGGCCGAGTTCACCATCGGCCTGATCCTGGCCCTGGACCGCAACATCCCCCGCGCCTGGAACCGGGTTCGCGAGAACAACTTCGCCCTGGACGGCCTGATCGGCCGCAACCTTTGCGGCCGACGGGTCGGGGTGGTCGGCACGGGCCGCATCGGCGCCCGGGTCGCCCGCGGCCTGCGGCTGGGCTTCGGCTGCCAGGTCCTGGCCAGCGACCTGGTCGAGGATCCCGAACTGGTCGCGATCGGCGTGGGTTACGTCCCCGTCGACGACCTGCTGAAAGAGGTCGACCTGATCACCCTGCACTGTCCGCTGACGCCGAAGACGCGCCACCTGATCGACAGGGACCGGCTGGCCGCCGCGCGGCCGGGCGTGATGGTCGTCAACACCAGCCGCGGGGCCTTGATCGATACGGCGGCGCTGATCGAGGGTCTGAAGTCGCGCCAGGTCGGCGGCGTCGCCCTGGACGTCTACGAACAGGAGGCCGACCTGTTCTTCGAGGACCTCTCCAACGAGATCGTCCAGGATGACGTGTTCCAGCGCCTGCTGACGTTCCCCAACGTCCTGATCACCGGGCACCAGGCCTTCCTGACCGAGGAAGCGCTGTCGGCGATCGCCGAGACCACCCTGGCCAGCGTGGCCGAGGCCGAGGCCGGCGCGCCCCTGACCCGCCAGGTCACCGCCCGGCAGGTTCGCGGAGACGGCCGCTAGAGCGTGGCAGCCGAAAGTGTGAGCGGTTTCGGCGTCTGCCACGCTCTAGATGTTTGATTTAGAGCCTTTTTTAGACGCCCCACATGATTCCATGTGAGGCTAAAAGGCTCTAGGCTGCGGTGACGATTTAGCTATTTGAGCCAGAGCATGATGGCGGCCAGGGTGACGAAGCCCATGAAGGTTGCCGCCAGCTTGTCGTATCGCGTGGCGATGCGGCGGAAGTGCTTGATGCGGC
>Ga0209758_1000477_pt1 | contig 66111 bp, 58 predicted proteins | sample AraplaMF_Col_mMF_FD_184258 | JGI IMG/M metagenome (GOLD analysis project Ga0209758, IMG submission 184258) | Arabidopsis root microbial communities from the University of North Carolina, USA - plate scrape MF_Col_mMF (SPAdes) (version 2) | ecosystem: Host-associated > Plants > Roots > Endosphere... | reverse complement strand
CCGAAAATCTTGCTTCTGCCCGCTCTTCAACCTTCCGATCCATATCAGCACCTCGCGCGCCAATCCTGAATCTTCTCAAATAATTGATTCTCAAGCCCGAAGCGTGAGACCTTCTGACTCAGTACGATTTGCCCACCCTACAGCACTGCTCGTTCATCGCGCTTTCACTGGCGTCATTCCGGGGCGCGCCCTTCGGCGCGAGCCCGGAATCCATTGTGGCGCAGAGATTGCGGACAAATGGATTCCGGGTTCGTCGCTGACGCTACGCCCCGGAATGACGAAAAGAGATCAACAAAAAAGCCGGAGCGGTTGCCCGCTCCGGCGTCATGTTCGTCAGTCGCGAACGCTTACGCCGCGTTGAAGCCGGCGACGGCCTTCACTTCGAGGAAATCCTCGAGGCCGAACTTGCCCCATTCGCGGCCGTTGCCCGACTGCTTGTAGCCGCCGAACGGCGCGGTGCGGTCGTTGGGCACGCCCTGCAGGTTGACGTTGCCGGCGCGGATCTGGCGGCCGACGCGCTTGGCGTCCTCGACCGAGGGACCGTAGACATAGCCCGCGAGGCCATAGGGCGTGTCGTTGGCGATCTTGACCGCGTCGGCTTCGTCCTTGGCGCCGATGATGGTCAGCACCGGTCCGAAGATCTCTTCGCGCGCGATCGTCATGTCAGGCGTGACGTCGGCGAAGATGGTCGGACGGACATAGAAGCCCTTGTTGACGCCTTCGGGCAGGCCCGGGCCGCCGGCAACAAGCGTTGCGCCCTCGTCGATGCCCTTCTTGATCAGGCCCTGGATCTTGTCCCACTGACCGCGGTTGACGACCGGGCCGATCGTGGTGCCTTCGGCGCGCGGATCGCCCGCTTTGGTCTTGTCGGCGGCGGCCTTCGCGATCGCGGCGACTTCCTTCATCTTGGACAGCGGCACGATCATGCGCGAGGGTGCGTTGCAGGACTGGCCGGAATTGTTGAACATGTGCATCACGCCGCCGGTCACCGCCTTCGTGAGGTCGGCGCCGTCGAGGATGACGTTCGGCGACTTGCCGCCCAGCTCCTGGCTGACGCGCTTCACGGTCGGTGCCGCGCGCTTGGCCACGTCGATGCCGGCGCGGGTCGAGCCGGTGAAGGAGATCATGTCGATGTCGGGGTGCTCGCTCATGGCGGCGCCGACCTCGGGGCCGAGGCCGTTGACGAGGTTGAACACGCCCTTGGGCACGCCGGCTTCATGAAGGATCTCGGCGAAGATCAGCGCCGAGGTCGGGGTGAACTCGGATGGCTTCAGGATCATGGTGCAGCCGGCGGCGAGCGCGGGCGCGACCTTGCAGGCGATCTGATTGAGCGGCCAGTTCCAGGGCGTGATCATGCCGACCACGCCGATCGGCTCACGCAGCACCATGGCGGTGCCGACCGGCTCCTCGAAATGATAGTTCTTGAGCACGTCGAGCGTGGTCATGAGATGGCCAAGGCCGGCGCCGGCCTGGAGCTTCTCCGCCATCGGCAGCGGCGCGCCCATCTCGTCGGAAACGGCGGCGCCGATCTCCTTAAGGCGGCCCTTGTAGACCTCGATGACCTTGCTGAGCAGCGCGACGCGCTCCTCGCGGCTGGTCTGGGAGAAGGTCGCGAAGGCGCGCTTGGCGGCAGAAACCGCCTTGTCGACGTCGGCCTTGGAGCCCAGCGCAACCTCGTACATCGCCTCTTCCGTCGCGGGGTTCACCACGGCGGTGGACTTCTTGACGGCGGGATCGACCCAGGCGCCGTCGATGTAGAATTGCATGCGATTGACCATCGTTAACCTCTTCTTGGGGGCATGGTGGGGGCGTTTCGGCAGGCATCCTTGCACGAAAGCGCCGGCAATTGAACCCGCCATATGCGGGCCAGCGTTGCGGCGGACGGAGGTATATGAGCCGATGGCGGGAACGTGGCAAGGTTCTATCAGCCGTCATTCCGGGGCGCGCGGAGCGCGAGCCCGGAATCCATTTCACCACCTGCCCTGACGCCCAATGGATTCCAGGTTCGATGCTTCGCATCGCCCCGGAATGACAGGATGGTTACCCCGCCTACACCGCCATCTTCCGATGCAGCACCGGTGCGCCGGTGGTGAGGCTTTCGGCCGCATCGATGATGGCGTTGGCGTCGATGCCGTAGTGCCGATAGAGGTCCGCGATGCTGCCGGTCTGGCCGAACTGCTCGACGCCGAGCGCCTCGACGCGATGGCCGCGGACGCCGCCGAGCCAGCCGAGCGCGGACGGATGACCATCGATCACGGTCACGATGCCGCAGTCGCGCGGCAGCGGCGCCAGCAGTTTCTCGACGTGGCTGAGATGCTGCACGCCGCGGCGGTCGCGGCGCAATTTCCGCGCGGCGGTCCATCCTGCGTGTAGACGATCGGCCGAGGTGATCGCGAGCAGGCCGACATCGCGGCGGCTCTCGCCGACGAAACCGGTGGCCTCGATCGCCTCGGGCGCGACCGCGCCGGTATAGGCGATCACGACCTCGGCATTCGGGCCCGGCTTGCGCAGCCAGTAGGCGCCGTCGGTGATGCCCTGCTGCAACTCCGGTGTCATGATCCGCTGCGCCTGCTCGATGCTGCGCGTCGAGAGCCGCAGATAGACCGAGCCACCCTCGCCCGGCTCGCGCTGCATGTGCTGGAAACCCCACCCCATGATCACGGCGAGCTCGTCGACGAAGGCCGGCTCGAACGATGCGAGCCCGTCCTGCGCCATGCCGATCAGGGGCGTCGCGATCGACTGGTGCGCACCACCTTCGGGCGCGAGCGTGATGCCCGACGGCGTCGCCGCCACCATGAAGCGTGCATCCTGGTAGCAGGCGTAGTTCAGCGCATCGAGGCCGCGCTCGATGAAGGGATCGTAGAGCGTGCCGACCGGCAAGAGCCGTTCGCCGTTGATCTGGTGCGACAGGCCGAGCGCCGAGAGCATGATGAACAGGTTCATCTCGGCGATGCCGAGCTCCAGATGCTGGCCCTTGGGCGAGGCGTCCCAATTGTAGGTGGAGGGAATTTTCTCGCTGCGGAATAAGTCGGCCTTCTCGGCGCTGGCGAACAGCCCGCGCCGGTTCACCCAGGGGCCGAGATTGGTCGAGACGGTGACGTCGGGCGAGGTCGTGACGATGCGCCTTGCCAGGTCGCTGTCCCCGCGAGCGATCTCGTTCAGCACGAGGCCAAAGCCCTGCTGGGTCGACATCTGCGGCGACGGCTTGAAGGCGAGCTGGGCGGGCACCTCGATCACAGGCGCGGTCAGGCGGCGGCCGTCCTGGTTGAACGGCACGCGTGCGAGGAATGCGTCAAGCTCGGCGGCGGATTGCGGCAGGCCCTCGTACTTGTCCCATTCATGGCCGGGCCGGATGTTCTGGCTGTCGCGGTACTTCTCCATCTGCGCGACCGTCATCAGGCCGGCGTGGTTGTCCTTGTGGCCCTGGAACGGCAGGCCGACGCCCTTGATGGTGTAGGCGATGTAGCAGACCGGGCGGTCGTGGTCGATGGACTCGAACGCCTCCAGCATGCTCGCCATGTCGTGGCCGCCGAGATTCGACATCAGTGCCAAGAGCTCGTCGTCGCTGCGCCTGTCGATCAGTCTGGTGATCGGGCCCTGGTCGCCGATCTCGTCATGCAGATGCTTGCGGAACGCCGCGCCGCCCTGGAAGCACAGCGCCGCATAAAGCGCGTTGGGACAATTGTCGATCCAGCGCTTCAGCGCCTCGCCGCCGGGTTCGGCAAAGGCCTCGCGCATCAGGCGGCCGTATTTGACGATGACGACGTCCCAGCCGAAATTGCGGAACATGGTCTCGAATTTTTCCCAGAGTCCCTCGCGCACGACGGCGTCGAGCGACTGGCGGTTATAATCCACCACCCACCAGGTGTTGCGCAGGCCATGCTTCCAGCCCTCCGCAAGCGCTTCGAAGATGTTGCCCTCGTCCATCTCGGCGTCGCCGACGAGGGCAATCATCCGCCCTTCGCGGCGATCCTTCATCCAGCCATGCGCCTTGACGTAGTCCTGCACCAGCGAAGAGAACAGCGTCTGCGCGACACCGAGCCCGACCGAGCCGGTCGAGAAATCGACGTCGTCGACGTCCTTGGTGCGCGAGGGATAGGACTGCGCGCCCTTGAAGCCGCGGAAATTCTCGAGCTTCTCGCGGCTCTGCCGGCCGAACAGATATTGGATGGCGTGGAACACCGGGCTCGCATGCGGCTTCACCGCGACGCGGTCCTCGGGCCGCAGCACGTGGAAGTACAGCGCCGACATGATGGTGGCGAGCGAGGCGGAGGACGCCTGATGCCCGCCGACCTTGAGGCCGTCCGCATTGGGGCGGATGTGATTGGCATGGTGGATGGTCCAGGACGACAACCACAGCGCCTTGCGGCTAAGGGCGGTCAATGTGTCCAGGCGGGCGGAATCGACGGGCATGGCAATGCTCCCGGAAACAGGTGGAGCGATGATACGCCCGCAGGCGGCGCCAAACTTCTCAATTTTTCGCGCCATACCGGCCGATATTGGGATATTTTACCAATCAGACGCCTCCTGATCCAGGTTTCATCCCAATGCCAGAACTCGACGCCATCGACCGCAAGATCCTCAGCCATCTCCAGAACGACAGCCGAATGACCATGCAGGAGCTCGCCGACAAGGTCGGACTCTCGGTCTCGCCCTGCCACCGCCGGGTCAAGCTGCTGGAGGAGCGCGGCGTCATCTCACGCTACATCGCGACCGTGGACCAGAAGGCGCTCGGCCTGCACGTCAGCGTCTTCATCTCGATCAAGCTGGCGCGGCAGAAGGAAGAAGACCTCAACCGCTTCGCCCGCGCGATCTCGAAATGGGACGAGGTCCTGGAGTGCTACCTGATGACCGGCAACCGCGACTACCTCCTCCGCGTCGTCGCCGCCGACCTCGCCTCCTACGAGACCTTCCTGAAGACCAAGCTGACCCGGCTCGACGGCATCGCCTCGATCGAATCGAGCTTTGCGCTGAGCCAGGTGAAGTATTCGATCGCGCTGCCGGTGTGAGCCAACCGGAGCATCGGCCAAACAATCGTTCAAGACCGGCAGCGCTGCGGGCAAAGTCGCGCCGCGGCTGCCGCTCAACGACACCTCGGATCGTCAGGCGTCGTGAAACTGCCTGCGCCGTCTTCCGGCATGCGCCAAGCCACGGTCTTGGGAACGGGAAGTTGTCCCGGCGCGGGAGCTGACACCACAACGGCCGTGTAGCAGGGCGGCAATTCTTCAAGGCTCATCGAACGCAAAGCTTCCTGCGGTGCGCGACCGTCGAGACGCCTGATGAACCCTGCGTCGTCAATCAGTCGTTGAAACGCGCCGGTGTTTGCGATCGTAATCGTTACCGGCGAGCCTTCAACGTCGACACGCCAGGGCTCCTCGAACTGGTGGGTGTGACCATAGATGAAGACACGCATCGACTTGTGGTCGGCTTGGCGGGCAGCAAGATGTTTCGCCATCACCTTGCCCTTGGAAGAGAGGAAATGCTCGGCGAGACTCCCAAGCTGCGTGTCCCAGCAGATCTGGTCCTTCTCATTCGCCGCGATCATATCGCAGAGCTGTTGAACTTCTGCGTCAGGAAGCTGCTCCTTGTCGTTCGCCAGCTTGGTCAGCTCCGATTTAATCGCCATTGCCGCTTCATCGTCGCTCGACAATTGCTGCCTGAGCGGATCCTCCCTTGGCAGCGCATAGAGGAACAGCATCGCGCCCTTCCCGCGCGCGATCCCGATATCCCAGTTGACCTTGCCGGCAGGAGGCTTTCCGAGCATGACGGACTTCTGCCTCAGCGACGTTTCCAACAAGTTGAAGCTCAACAATCTGGCGATATCGGAAGCCGAGCCCCAGAGCCCGCGATCCGCGGCGCGATACCGGGCTCCCGCCGTCTCCGGGCTGAGGTTGTCGATGATCGAATATGTCCTTTCCTGGTCGTTGAACAGCCGCTGAACGAACAGCTCGCCCCATGGCCGAACAATGTAATCGTTGCCGTCAACGTGCCGAGATATCGCGGGCCATGTGGCGTATTTGTTGACGTCCTGACCGATCTGGTTGCCGTGTTCCGCCAGGATGCGGCCGTCAGCGGATTTCCAAACGCCTTCGGTCACGAGGTTGATGCGGCCACTGGCCGCATTCAACGCTGCGCCGAGCGCATTCCAGATCGCGGCATAGCGCAATGTGGAGTCGTGGTTTCCCACGATGATGTGCAGCCGGTTTTCGCCGCGCTCGGCAAACGCCCGCAAGATGCCAAGATCGCCGGCATGTTCGGCTGCCACTTTTCCGACCAGCGCGGCCATCTCGTCGATCGTGCAGCCGAGATCTGCGCCCGCGCCGCCGCACTTGATGTCGGCTGGCGGCTGCCAAAGTTCGAGAAAGTCGCCGACGATGACAAGATCGACGCGTTGCTCGCCATCCTCGGTGATCTTGTTCAGGAAGCCCTCAAGTGCTCTCGGCCAGCGGAAGTCTTCTGTCGGGTCCCAGGCGCCGCCGGCCTGCTTGCCGACGCCGAAATGCAGGTCGCTGATGAACACGCTGTGTCGGGGCGAGGCGGACGGGGCCTGATAGGGCACCTGGGCGACAGCAGGTGCGTTTGCATCGTCGGCCCGAACGTCAGCAACCGGCGAAGCCAGGATGATCGCGACCATGAACGCTGCCATCTGACGAAGTTTCATGCCGCACCTTGCTGTTAGGGCTGGACACAGAGCTTGATCGCGGGATTGCCGAGCAGGACATATTCGAGACCTAGCTCGCTGTAATCGGCATCGGCCTTGTCCTTGAATTTCTGAGCCGTCCGCACGATCGTCTTGTCGAAAAGATCGAGGATGGTGGGAGGCGGCTTCTGCGACGTGATCTCGGCCATGATCTCCGCAAACGAGCTGGCGAAGACGACGCCATACCCAGCGTCGATCGTGAACGGCGAGGCGATCAACGTGTCGAATCCCTGCTCGTTCAGCCGCTGCAACAACGCCGTATTCCTGCCCTTGGCAGACGCGGCGGAACAGGCTGCGAAAATGCCGACGCTCCCGGACGGAAACTTCTTCTCGATGTCTTGCGGAATGATGTGATCGGTTGACTCCGCAAACCACATCGCGCCCTCGTCCTGGTGGGCGAGAACGACGAATCCGACCGCGGAAGCGGGCGCCAGGCTCAGCAACGGCGTCACCGAGCCGGTCGTCGCGGCAAGATATTGCCGAAGCTTGTCGATCTCGGAAATCCGCGTTCCCGGGACTTTGGCGGGGAAAAAGCCGGGTGGCATCACAGCGCCTGGAACGTTCTCCAACCCATCGGGAACTGCGAACATCCAGTCGCCGATGCACTTGTCGCGAGAGGGATATCGCTCGAGCGCCATCGGCTGCACCACGATGATCGGCTTGTCGAGGACCGGATCCGGTCCCTTGGCGCCGAGAATTCCGAGCGGAACGTAGATGCTGCGATTCTGACCGCCGGTCGCATCCGAGGCGACGCGGACGACAATGACCGGCGAACCGCTGCTTTCGTGAACGAGGGCGCGCAATGCCGCCCTGGCGTTCTTGGCATCGTCGTCCGTGGTGGTTCCGGGCCTCGCGGAGAACAGGATCTTCGCGAGCTCCTTGGCGGCGGGGAGATAGCTCCCCGGCTTCTTGTCAGCCGAGTCCCTGCGAGCTTTCAAAATCATGTTCTGGAATCGATCGGACTTGACGAAGTCGACCACGCTGGACGCAGTCTGCCAACCATAGACTAGTGTCTTGCCGGGGCGGCCATCGACGAATACGGCCATGCTGTAGGATTCGAAGTCGAAGATGTGAAGGGCGGCGGCTGCCGTCACGTCGGCGCCTGAGCCCTCCATTCCAAGCGATACCTTGCGCAGCGGATTGAGGCCGCTGGAAAGCGCGTCGGCCTGCGCGGGATCAGCACTGTCGCACAGGGGCGCAGACGCGCTGGTCTCGCCTATCGACACACGCTGCACCAGATGATCGAGCGGCTGGAGTCCCCTGAAGATTGCGAACGCAACCGTCGCACAGCCCTGCGATTCCGCGGTCAGCGCGATCTGAATGCTGCCGGCACTGGCCTTCGCCGAAAACTCGGTAATCGACATCGATCCCTCGGCAAACTTCCTCGCGGCATCCGCATCCGGATGCCGGATCTTATCGAGATCGATCTTCAGCGTGTAAGAGTGGCGATCGTCTCCAAGCCGCAGGCTGGAGCCCTCGGGAACGAGTGGTTTGATGGTCAGAACGACCTCGCGGCTTCTGGAATCGGCGATCATTTCCTGGAACACTGGATCCACGCTCGCGCCTGCGGATTGCGTGATCCGTCGCAGCAAGGTGTAATTGAAGGCAGCGACATCGAGCGTGTACATGTAGGTGTTGTTGGCAATCAGGATGTTCGCCGCCGCCCCGGCGCCATCGACGAACCAGCTATTCCAGTAGGCCGAGGTGTTGACCGGTTCGGACTTCGGCTGCGCCGGGGCCGCAGGCGGCGTCGGGGCGGGCGTTGGCGAAGCCGCGATCTGCTTGTCCATGAAGACTCCGCCAATGCCTCCCGAATATCCTCCTCCAGAGGGCGGGAAGGCCGAGGCTATCTTGCCGTCGAGCTCGAGTGGAGAATTCGCCCGGCCCAGGAAGTCTCCAATGCGGCCGTCCGGCCGCGGAAGTCCCGTGCCCGGCGCGATCGGTCTGGGCGCAGACGGCGCCGCGGACCCGACCGGTGGTGGCGCGGCGGAGGCAATTGGCGGCGGCGCGGAGGCGACCGGCGGCGCGGGGGCCATCGGTGCTGACATTGGCGGTGGTGACTCGCGCCTGGGCGCAGCCCGCGGACCCAATCGCGACGGCGGCTCGGTCGTTCCGTCGATCGTGGCGATTCTGCCGTGTGAGGGAGCCGGAATCCTGTCTCGGGCCGACGCCTTCACGTCGCTGCCCGAACCCGGCGTCGGCGAAGCCGGTGCGGGTGCGGCTTGTGGTTTCACCTCCGGCAACGATGGCGCTGCGTCGATTCTGGCGACCTTGCCATCGATACGAGCGGGAGCCTGCTTGCCATTGGGGGCTATTTCAACCGACGGTGGCGCAGCCGCGGTCGGCGGCTTCGGCAAGTCCTGCGGCGGCGCCGGCGGATCGCGCCCCCTCGCATCGATACTCGGCGGATCCGGGAGCGACGTGCGAACCTCCTGCATCGTGTTCAGGGCAGCCGATTGCAGCCACAGGAACAGGCCCGCAACAGCCGTCAAGCCTGCCATGCCACCAGCGGCGAGCCACCGCGGCGCGAACCGATTGGAACGCAAAGCGACGAACGCCAAAAGACCGAGATGGGCTGCGACCAATGTCACGAACCAGAGCGGCGGCACATCTACGCCGACGGCCTGCAGCCCGTAGGCCTCGAACCAGGCGAGCGATACGCAGACGAGAATGCCGACCGCCCCCAGAAACACTGTTCTGACAGGGGACACCAGCGTGCGCGCTTCTGCGGCTTGAATATCTGCCACGGCGAACCCGCAAAAAATGAATTGCAAGAAATAATCGCGGAGATTGTCACAAGAAACCCTGCGCGTCTACCCTTACGTGCAAGCGTTCCATGGAACCCGTTCTCCGCTTGCGGGCGCCCGATTGAAACGAGCGGAGGCCCCCCGACCCGTCACCGCCACGGCTGCACGATGATCTTGGTGTGCGCTTCGGGATTGGCGAGGTCGGCGAACGCCTTGGCGACGCCGTCGAGGCCGACCTCCGCCGTCACCATGGCGGCGGCGTCCACCTGGCCTTCGGCGATCAGGCGCAGTGACGCGGCGAACTCCTCCGGCGTGTAGCCGAGCACGTATTGGACGTTCAGCTCCTTCATGATGCCGAGCATCGGCTCGTTTCTGTCGCTCTCCATGCAGACGCCGACCACCACGATCCTGGCATCGCGCGGCGCGCCCTCGAATACCTGCTGCAGCAGGCCGGGCACGCCGACGCATTCGAAAATGATCGCGGGCTTCAGCGCCGGCAGCATCGCCTGCAACGGCGGCCGTGCCGCTTTCTCCGCGTCCGACATCTGCGCGTGCTCGGCCCAGGTCGCATAGGGCTGCGACGCCCTGGGATCGACGACGATATCGGCGCCGAGCCTGGCTGCGAGCGCGCGCCGTGCCGGCGAATAATCGGCGGCGACGATCGGATGCAGTCCCCTCAACTTCAGCGCGGCGATCACCGCAAGCCCGACCGGGCCGCAGCCGATCACCAGCGGCACCTCGCCGCCACGGATGTTGGCTTTCGCCACGGCGTGGACGCCGACGGCAAGCGGCTCGGTCAGCGCGGCGTGTTCCGGCGGCAGGCCATTGGGCACTTCGAGCAACAGCACTTCGCTGAGCAGCATCGCCTCGGCATAGCCGCCAATATTGTCGTTGGAATAGCCGATGCCTTCGATTCCCCCGGGCGTCACCAGCGCCGGCAGCGAGCAGACGCGTGTGCCCGGCTTGAGCTTGCGCGCGGTGCCGGCGCCGTAGTCGACGATCTCGCAGCAGAACTCGTGGCCGAACACGACGTCGCGGGAGAGGTCCATCGGCCTGCGGCCGGTCTTCTGCGCCATCTCCACCATGCGCTGGGCGTGCTGGCGCGCGTGCAGGTCGGAGCCGCAGATGCCGCAGGCGAGCGTCTTGACCAGCACCTGGCCGGCGCCGGGCCTGGGCTCGGCCATCTCGCCAACGACAATCTGACCGTTCCTGAAAATCGCAGCGCGCATCCGGCTCCTCCCTTCTTGTTGGAGCCGTTGATAGCACGAAGCGGGACGCAGTGACTTGCGTCAGGGGTTCGGGGAACGCTCTTCCAAGACCAGCAATTGGGCCCGCCGGACGCGCTCGCGATGGGCGATGTAGAGGCCGCTGGCGACGATGAAGGCGGCGCCGACGACGGTCCAGACGTCAGGGACTTCGCCGAAGATGAAGAAGCCCAAAATGCTGACCCAGAGCAGTTGCGTGTAGGAGAACGGCGCCAGCACCGAGGCATCGCCGTAGCGATAGGCCAGCACGATGATCCACTGGCCGACGGTCGAGGCAACACCGATCAGGATGCCGAGGCCGATTCCCGTCCAGCTCGGCGTGACCCAGACGAACGGCACCATCAGGGAAAGCATGGCAACGCCGGTCAGCGCGGAATAGGCCATGGTGGTGAGCACGGCCTCGCGGCCGCTCATCATGCGCGTCAGGATCAGCGCGGCCGCCCAGCAGAATGCCGAGATGATCGGGAAGAACGCGGCGGCATGAAATGCGCTCGTGCCCGGCCGCAGGATGATCAAGACGCCCGTCAGGCCGATCGCAGTCGCGATCCAGCGCCGCATACCGACCTTCTCGCTCAGGAAGATGATCGACAGCGCGGTGACGAACAGCGGCGAGACGAAGCCGGTGGCGGAAGCCTCCGCAATGGGAAGGAAGCTCAGGCCGGTGATGAAGAACAGCGAGGAGCCGAGCAGCGCGGCGCCGCGCATCAGCTGCAGGCCAAGCCGCTCGGTGCGCATCGCATGGAGCGGCGAGCCGGGCAGCATCACCGGCGTGAACATCAGGGCGAAGGTGACGAAGCGGATCCAGGTAATCTCGATCGACGGCAGGCTGGTCGAGAGATATTTCGCGGTGACGTCGGAAGTGCCGAGGAATACCGTCGACAACAGCACCAGCGCGATGCCCTTGAAGGGATGGTCGACGCGCGCGGGCGCGCGGCGGGCCTTCTGCTTCTTCTCCGGCACGGGCATGGGAATATTGTCGAGCCTTGCGGCTGCGGCAGGCGGCGGTGTCACGGCAGGAACCCGGGCAAAATGCGAATCGAGGGACGATTGTAAAAAACGCCAATTGCGCCGTGTTCACAACTTCCGAAAACAGGATGCCGATATGCGCGGGCCGCCGCGCGCGTCAATGCTCCGTTAATAATGGGCGTTTGTGCATTACAGCATGGGCAGGCTGCGCGGCTTCGGACCGCGCGGAAACGCCGCATCGAGCGCCGCAATCTCGTCTTTCGTCAGCACGAGGTCGCCGGCCGCCGCATTCTCGCCGGCATGCTCCGCCGATGACGCCTTCGGGATCGCGAACACCGTAGTCGCACGGGTGAGGAAGCTCAGCGCGACCTGACGCGGCGTCACCCGTCGCGCCTCTGCGATGCGCGCCAGCACGGCGCCGCCCTTGCTGCGCGCATCCGGGAAATCATCGTGGCCGAACGGGGAATAGGCGACCACCGCGACGCCATGCTTCTCGCACCACGGGATCACCGCATGCTCGATCGCGCGCTCCTTCAGATGATAGAGCACCTGATTGCAGGCGATCCGGCCCTTCCCGGAGACATCGAGAATCTCGTCGAGATCGCCGGCGTCGAAATTGGAGACGCCCCAGGACTCGATCTTGCCTGCCTTAACCAGCTCCTCGAACGCCGCCACCGTATCTTGCAGCGGATAGGAACCGCGCCAGTGCAAGAGGTAGCAGTCGAGACGGTCGGTCTTGAGCCGCTTCAGCGAGCGCTCGCAGGCAGCGATGGTTCCGCGGCGCGAGGCATTGCTCGGCAGCACCTTGGAGACCAGGAACACCTCATCGCGACGTTCCGCGATGGCATCGGCAATGACGAGCTCCGCATCGCCATACATCTCGGCGGTGTCGATATGAGTCATGCCGAGATCGAGCCCGCGCTGAAGCGCGGCAACCGCGCGCTTGCGGTCGCCGTGGTCGAGATACCAGGTGCCCTGCCCGATGACGGAGACGTTGGCGCCGGTTTGGCCGAAGGGTCTTGTGGTCATGCTCGCTCCGCTGTCGTCCTTCCGCTCAGCCAACCGCTACCAAGCTTACGGGTTCAATCCGCTGATGTCGGCGACCAGAATGTTGCCGGTCGACGACTCCGTGATATAGAGCCTGTCTTTCCTGGCGCCACCGATCGCGACGTTGGTGCAGTTCGGCCCCGCGCACGACTTGATCCGCGCGATCAACTCGCCGTTTGGCGCGAACACGAAGACATGGCCGAGCGAGGCGTGGCCGACGAACAAGCGGCCCTTCGCATCCATCGTCATGCCATCGGGACCGCTGGTGCCGAACAGCGAGCAGAAGCGGCCGACCTTGGACACGCTGCCGTCCTTCATGAACGGCAGCCGCCATACCGCGTTGTCGCGCGTCATCGCCACGAACAGCACGGTCTCGGTTGGGTCGAGCACCAGGCCGTTGGGGCTGATGCCGGTGTTGATCAGGCAATCGAGCCGGCCGTTCGATGCCAGCCGATAGACCCGGCCACTCGGGTCATGCAGGCCGGTCTGGCCCTGATCGGTGAAATAGATATCGCCGTTCGAGGCCAGATGCAGATCGTTGCAGCCGCGAAACGATTCCGAATTGCGTGCGGTGAGGACCGGTGTCATGCGGCCGGCTTTGACATCGAGCTCCATGATGCCGTGCATGTAGTCGGCAACCAGAATTCGGCCGTCGGCGGCGATCTTCAGCCCGTTCGGCCATCCCTCGTACTCGGCGACCTGCGACCACTCGCCATCAGGCGCGATGCGAAAGATGCGGCCGAAGGGAATGTCGACGATGTAGAGGTTGCCGTCCGTGTCGAAGGATGGCCCTTCGATGAAACTGTCGGTCGGCACATGTGGCCGGTTGGCATCGGCCCAATCGCTCCGCACCCCCTTGCGGCGGAACTTGTCAGGCATGGCGGAGAACAGCGTGGTTTCGATCGGCCGCGGTGGCGTTTCCAGGTACATCATTGTTGTTGCGACTGTTGAGAGAGAGCGCGCGGCAGCATAGGTCACTATCGAGGGCGCGTCGATTGGGACGGAGGCATACCGCTCTCGTGTCCCGGACGCGCTGCAACGCGCAAGCGTTGCGGCGCAGAGCCGGGATCCAGTAAAGCCAAGCACTCCGCTGTCAAATGGGCCCCGGCTCTGCAGCGCATCGTCGACGAGACGCTGCGCCGCGTCCGGGGTCGAGAGCGAGATCGCCTACCCCGCCGCGCCCGCGAGCTTGGCCTCTTTCACCGGCACGTCCGTCGTCGCAATCAACCGCTTCAGCTCTGGGATGCAGGAGCCGCAATTGGTGCCGGCCTTGAGCTTGGCACCGATCTCGGCCGCCGTGCGCGCGCCGGCGGCGATGGTGTCGCAGATGGTGCCGCGGCCGACGCCGAAGCAGGCGCAGACGATCGGCCCGGTCGAGGCCGCCTCCTCCGTCGACTTGCCCGACAGCAGCATACGGCGCTGCTCGTCGGTGACGCGATCGGCCGCAAAGGCAGCTCTGACCACCTCCCAATCGCCGGCGTCATGGCCGGGGCCGACGAACAGGCAGGCCTCGATGCGATCTCCGGCGAAGGAAGCAGCGCGATAGATACCGCCGCCAAAATCGCGATATTCGGCCACGTCCTCGCCGGCGACGCCATCGAGCCAGGCCGGCCAGCGCGACAGGTCCGCGTTGTCGGCGAACAGATAGCCGAAGCCGCCGGCGACGGTGACGCGGGTCCACAACAGGTTTGACGGAAGCTCGAGTTGCTGTCGCGACAGCGCAAAGCCGCGGAAGACGAATTCATACGGCGCGATCGCGGCCGGCGTCGCCTTGGACTCGGGCTGTCCGGAGAACGGATCGGTGAACGACTGCACCAGCGCTCCGACGCGGCCGTGCGAGGCATTCATCGCGCTCCAGTGGATCGGCACGAACAGCGCGCCGCGCTGCTGGCGATCGCTCACAACAGCTTTCAGGATGCATTGGCCGTAGTCGGTGGTGACGCGGGCATAGCCGTCATGAACGATGCCATACTTGCTGGCGTCATCGGGGTGGATCTCGACGAACGGCTCGGGCAGATGCGCGCCGAGCCGCTGGCTGAGGCCGGTGCGCGTCATGGTGTGCCACTGATCGCGGATGCGCCCGGTGTTGAGCCTGAGGGGACGCGAGGGACCGGTCTCGCTGCGCAGCGACGGCACCTCCGGGGCAACGAAGCGGCCCTTGCCGTCATTGGTGAAGAAGCCGCCGCTCGCGAAGAAACGCTCTCCGGGCACGCCGCCTTCGCGCACCGGCCATTGCACCGGCTTCAAGGCGTCGAAGGCTTCGTCGGACAGCGCGGTCAGCGCGCCAATGTCGAAATCGCGGCTGCCATCGTTCTCGAACGCCGAGAGCGCGGCATGCTCGCGGAAAATCTCGGCGGCGGATTTGTAGTTGAAACTGTCGCCGAAGCCGAGACGCTTTGCGGTCTCGCTCAGGATCCACCAATCGGGGCGCGCCTCGCCCGGCGCCGGCAGGAACGAGCGCTGGCGCGAGATGCGGCGTTCGGAATTGGTCACCGTGCCCGACTTCTCGCCCCAGGCCAGCGCCGGCAGCAGCACGTGCGGACCCGCCTCGACGGTGTCGTTGGACAGCACGTTCTCGGAGACCACGAACAACTCGAGCTTCTTCAACGCCTCGCGCACGAAGTCCGCATCGGGCAGCGACACCGCGGGATTGGTGCCCATCACCCAGAGCGCCTTGACCTCACCGCGATTGATGGCCTCGAACAACTGCACCGCCTTCAGACCCTCATGGGTGGCGATGCGCGGCGCTTTCCAGAACCGCCTGACACGATCGATGTCCGGCGGCGTGAAGCCCATATGCGCGGCCAGCATATTTGCGAGGCCGCCGACCTCGCGGCCGCCCATCGCATTGGGCTGACCGGTGAGCGAGAACGGCGAGGCGCCCGGCTTGCCGATGCGCCCCGTCGCGAGATGGCAGTTCAGGATCGCGTTGACCTTGTCGGTGCCCTGCGCCGACTGGTTGACGCCCTGCGAATAGAGCGTGACGACCTTCTCGGTGTCGCGGAACATCTTGAAGAAGGTGGCGACGTCCTGCTCGGACAGGCCCGTGGCAAGCGCCGTCGCACGGACGCTGCCGGCGATGCTCCGCGCGCGCGCCAGCGCGTCCTCGAATCCCGACGTATTGTTCGCGACGTAATCCGTGTCCAACGCGCCGTTGTCGACGAGATCAACGAACAGCCCCGAGAAGAGTGCCGTATCGGTGCCTGGCTTGAGACCGAGAAACAAGTCGACGTCATCGGCGGTGTCGGTGCGGCGCGGATCAATCACGATCATCCGCGCGCCCCGCTCCCCACGGTTCTTCAGCATGCGCTGGAACAGCACCGGATGGCACCAGGCCGCATTCGAGCCGACAAAGACGAGCAGATCGGCCTGGTCGAGATCCTCGTAGCAGCCGGGCACGGTGTCGGCGCCGAAGGCGCGGCGATGGCCGGCGACGGAGGAGGACATGCAGAGCCGCGAATTGGTGTCGACGTTCGCCGTGCCGACAAAGCCCTTCATCAGCTTGTTGGCGACGTAATAGTCCTCGGTGAGGAGTTGGCCGGAGAGATAGAACGCGACCGCGTCGGCGCCGTCGCGGGCCACGATGTGCTGCATGCGATGGGCGACGTGGTCGAGCGCATCGCTCCAGGCGACACGTTCCAGCACGCCCTTGCAGCGGATCATCGGATAGAGCAGCCGGTCTTCCAATCCGACGGTCTCGCCGAGCGCCGAGCCCTTGGAGCAGAGCCGGCCGAAATTGGCGGGATGATCAGGATCGCCCGCGATCGCCGCGCCACCCTTGCCGTCGGGCGTCGCCAGCACGCCGCAACCGACGCCGCAATAGGGACAGGTCGTCTTGGTGGCGCGGAGCGAGGGATCGATTGCCGTCATGTCGAACTGCCTTGTCAAGCTGGCCGGTCACGCCGCCTTGGAGGGACGCGCGAGCGCGCGGCCGAACATCATGTCGGTGCGGATCGCCGCCACCTTGTCGCCATTGCGGATCAGCTCGAGATACCAGAGCGCATCGACGTTATCGCCGATCAGCACCGCACCGGTGAGCCGGCCGTCCGCGATCACGAGCTTCTTGTAGGTGCCGCGCCTGCGGTCGGTCAGCACCAGGCTTTCGCTGCCCTCCCCGCCCATGAAGTCGCCGGCGGAGAACACGCTGACGCCGGAGACCTTGAGGTTGGTCGAGACCACGCTGCCCTGATAGGCGGCGGGCCGGCCGGCCAGGTGCCGCGCCAGCACCCGCGCCTGCTCATAGGCGGGCTCGACCAGGCCGTAGCAGGTGCCGCGATGCTCGGCACATTCGCCGAGCGCGAAAATGTCGGAGGAGGAGGTCTGCATCACGTCGTTGACGACGACGCCGCGGTTGACGGCTATCCCCGCCTCCTTTGCCAGCGCGACGTTCGGCTTGATGCCGGCAGCGAAGATCACGGCGTCGGCCTCGATACGGCTGCCATCGGCAAGCTCGACGGCCTCGACATGTCCATCGCCTTGGATGCGGGCAGTCGATGCGTTGAGCAGGATGCGGATGCCCTTGCGCTCGACCAGCGTCTTGAGCAGATCGGCCGCCGGCCCATCGAGCTGGCGCTCCATCAACCGGTCCATCAGATGCAGCAGCGTCACCGGCGCGCCCGCCTTGGCGAGGCCGTAGGCTGCTTCAAGTCCGAGCAGGCCGCCGCCGACCACGACGACGCGCTTCCTGGCCGCAGCCAGCGTCAGCAAAAGGTCGACGTCGCGCGTATCGCGAAAGGTGTGCACGCCGGCGAGATCGGCACCTGGCAGGTTGAGCCGCAGCGGCGTCGAGCCGGTGGCGAGCACGAGCTTGGAATATTCCATGCTCTCCTCGCCCTCAATCTTCAGCTCGCGGCGGCCGACATCGATTTCGGTGACGCGATAGCCGTAGCGCACGGTGACCCCGCGATGGCGCCACCAGTCCGCCGGCCGGAGCTCGATCTCGTGCGAACCGGTCTCGCCGGCCAGCACCGATGAGAGCAGCACGCGGTTGTAAGCGAGCCGCGGCTCCTCGCCGATAACGGCGACCGCGTAGCGGCCGAGCGAGGTCTTGGCGAGCTCGTCGACCAGACGCGCGGCCGCCATACCGTTACCGACGATGACCAGCGGTTCACTCACGAGGCATCTCCTATTCGGCGGCCTGCGGCTGTGCGCCGTAGGCCTCGGACATCATGTAGCCGGACAGCACGCCGTAGGCGTCGGTCCAGGCCTTTGCCAGTTCGGGCGTCCAGGCTTCGCCAAGACCCTTCTCCAGGGTCCACAGCAGGGTCGCGCCGACCACCGGATAGTGCTCGGCCACCGCACCGTAGGCGACGTGGCGCTTGGCGAGCGCGGAGGCCGCGGGAAGAATCGAGTCCAGATTCGACAGCCCGCCGACGACGGCGGCGAGCATGCCCATCAGCTTCTTGCGCTGCTCGGTCATGTCCTCGGGAAACATCGCGCGCACGGACGGCGCCACCTCGAACAGACGATCGTAGAACAGCACCGCAGCCTGCTCCGATATCGGCGCGACCTTGGCAAAGCTCTGCTGAATGAGGGCGATCTGTTCTGGCGTCATGATGTTCTCCTGTCTGTTTCGGTCTGCCTTCGTCCGCGCCGTTGCGGAAAAAGTTCATGGATCAAACGTCATCAGAGGGACTTCTCCCCGCGTACGGGGAGAAGCGAGATTTGTACCAAGTGCTACACGCGAGCCTCGGCGAGGCTTGGCGCGCCTTCACTCTGCGGGCTGCGACGCAGGTAGAACCACCAGGTCAGAGCGAGGCAGGAGGCGTAGAAGGCCAGATAGATCGCAAGCGCGAGCTGCGGGCCGCCGGTCAAGGCGATCGACTTGCCGAAGCCGCTGGGGATCAGATAGCCGCCGACCGCACCGACCGCGCCGATGAAACCGACCGCCGCGCCGCTTTCGATGCTCGCCGTCTTCATGGCGGCCGCGCGCTCCGCATCGCCCTTGCCGCGAACCTTGAACAGGTTCTCCTCGCGGAAGATCGAGGGGATCATGCGGTAGGTCGAGCCGTTGCCGATGCCCGTCGTCACGAACAGGATCAGGAACATCGACAGGAAGCCGATGAAATCCTTCTGTCCGACGAAGTAGAGCACACCGACGGTGGCTGCCGCCATCAGGATGAAGTTCCAGAAGGTGATGATGGAGCCGCCGACCTTGTCGGCGAGCCAGCCGCCGAAGGGACGCGACAGCGAGCCGACAAGCGGCCCAAGGAACGCGATCGAGATCGAGATCGACGGGAATTGCGTCTTGATCAGCAGCGGAAACGCCGCGGAATAGCCGATGAAGGAGCCGAACGTGCCGATATAGAGGTACGCCATGATCCAAGTGTGCTTGCGCTTGACGATCGCGAGCTGGTTCTTCACCGACGATTTCGCGGTGGTGAGGTTGTTCATGAAGAACACCGCGCCGAGCACCGCGATCGCGATCGGCAGCACCCACATCAGGCCGGCATTCTGGAGGAAGATGCCGTCGACGGGCGTCGCCTGATACAGGTTGAAGACCGCCAGCGTCATCAGGATCGGGGTCAGGAGCTGCACGCTGGAGACGCCGATATTGCCGCCGGCCGCATTCAGGCCGAGCGCCCACCCCTTCATCCTATCGGGGAAGAAGAAGGAGATATTGGTCATGCTGGAGGCGAAATTGCCGCCGCCGAGACCCGCGGTCGAGGCGACCAGCAGCATCAGCCAGAACGGCGTGTCGGGCTGGCTCACGAAATAGGCAAGCGACAAGGTCGGAATGAACAGGATCGCCGCACTGAAGATGGTCCAGTTGCGGCCGCCGAACGTCGTCACTGCGAATGTATAGGGAAAGCGCATCAATGCGCCGATCAGGCCCGGCACCGCGACGAGCTGGAACAGCTGGTCGGTGGTGTAGTGAAAGCCGGCCTGCGGCAGCTTGGTGGTGACGATGCTCCAGATCAGCCAGACCGAGAAGCCGATATGCTCGGCCACGATCGACCAGATCAGGTTGCGTCGCGCGATGGTCTTGCCAGTCGCGTTCCAGAACGCCTCGTCTTCGGGGCGCCAATCTGAAATCCAAGTCGGATTCTTCGTCATTGAGTATCCCTTCCAGGCTCACCGCTGCGTCGTTGCAGGCTCAGCCTCCGGCCACGGAGGCGCGCTCCGAGGCTTCACCCCGGTGGCGAGTTCACGATGCTGATTGATGATGTTGAGGGACGTCGTCGTTGGCGTCGCGCAAACACGTTTCAATTTCCGTGCCAGTTGCGCGCAAGCTGGAAACACAGGGATTTCAGAACGTTATTCGTGTTGCCCGAATCTTTCGCAGGGCTTTTTCGCACGCTAAATTTGCGATTCGCTCAATCCTTGTGCGACGCACAAGGATTGAGCTTGATGTCGATTAATTGGGCGCGCGCATCGTTCGCGTTAACTTCTGATTTAAGCGGCCTCGACGAAGCGATGACGCTCGTAGAGGAATTCGAGCACGCGCTGGCGACACTTCAAATAGGTGGCGTTGGTGGCAAGCTCGAGCCGCTTGCGCGGCCGCGACAGCGGCACCTCCAGCACCTCGCCGATGCGCGCGCTCGGCCCGTTCGTCATCATCACGATGCGGTCGGACAAAAGCACGGCCTCGTCGACGTCGTGGGTGATCATCAGGATGGTGTTGCCGAGCTTCTGATGCAGCGCCATCACCGAATCCTGCAAGTGCGCGCGGGTCAGCGCGTCGAGCGCGCCGAACGGCTCATCCAGCAGCAGCACCTTCGGCTCCATCGCCAGCGCCCGGGCGATACCGACGCGCTGTTTCATGCCGCCTGAGATCTCGGACGGGCGCTTGTCTCTGGCGTGGGCCATCTGCACCAGGTTGAGATTGTGCATCACCCAGGCGTCGCGCTCGGCGCGGGACTTGGTCCTGGCGAAGACCTTGTCGACGCCGAGCCTGACGTTCTCGTAGACGGTGAGCCACGGCAACAGGCTGTGGTTCTGGAACACCACGGCGCGGTCGGGCCCCGGCGAGTTGACCTCGCGGTTCTCCAGCAGCACGCCGCCCGTGGTGGCGCCGGTCAGACCTGCGATGATGTTGAGCAAGGTCGACTTGCCGCAGCCGGAATGGCCGATGATCGAGACGTATTCGCCCTTCTCGATCGTGAGGTTGATATCCTTCAGCACCTCGGTTGTGGCGGCGCCGCGGGTAAAGATCTTGTCGATGTGGTCGAGCTTCAGATAGGCGGTCATGGGCCTCTCTCCTCTCAGTTCTGCGCGGTGCCGCGGGTGACGACCTTGCCGAGACCCGCGATCAGGCGATCCAGCACGAAGCCGACGATGCCGACATAGAACAGCGCCAGGATGATCTCGCTGATATGCGAGGAGTTCCAGGCGTCCCAGATGAAGAAGCCGATGCCGACGCCGCCGATCAGCATTTCCGCCGCCACGATCGCGAGCCAGGACAGGCCGATGCCGATTCGCAGGCCGGTGAAGATGTAGGGCGCGGCCGCCGGGATCATGATCTTGGAGAAGAACTCGAGCGGATTGAGCTGCACCACCGCGGCGACGTTGCGATAATCCTGCGGGATGTTGCGGATGCCGACCGCAGTGTTGATGATGATCGGCCAGATCGAAGTGATGAAGATGACGAAGATCGCCGAGGGCTGACCGTCGCGGAACGCGGCGAGCGACAGCGGCAGCCAGGCCAGCGGCGGAATCGTGCGCAGCACCTGGAACAGCGGATCGAGCCCACGCATCGCCCAGACCGACTGTCCGACCAGCACGCCGAGCGCGATGCCGGCAATGGCGGAGAGCGAGTAGCCGAAGGCGACGCGCTGGAGGCTGGCGGACAGATGCCAGAACAGGCCCTTGTCGATACCGCCATGGTCGAAGAACGGATCGAGGATCAGCTCCTTTGTGTCCGTGAACACTCTCGACGGCGGCGGCAGTGCCGAGCCGGCGCGGCGGCAGATCAGTTCCCAGACCAGCGTCAGCAACGCGATCACGACCAGCGGCGGGATCACGCGCACGGCGGTCTCCCTTGCCATGCGCGCGTAGATCTCGGCGCGCGGCGGCCGCTTCGGCGTCATTGCGACGACCGGCGCAGCGGCTGCGGCAGGCGTCGCGGTCTCAAGCTCGATCTTCGTGGCAGGCATGTTCATCGCTATCTTTCTCCGGCTTGGCAAGGACGATGCGGCCGCCCCTGGAGGCGGCCGCAGGGCTCCATCAGACTTCGACGCGCTTGATCGCGAGCGACTTCAGATAGGCAGCCGGATTTTCGGGATCGAACACCTTGCCGTCGAAGAACGTCTCCTTGCCGCGCGAGGTCGAAGCCGGAATGTCGGAGGCCGCGACACCGAGCGCCTTGGCCGCATCGCGCCACATGTCCTCGCGATTGACCTTGGCGATCAGCGCCTTGCTGTCGAAGCCGGCCTCGTACTTGCCCCAGCGGATGTCCTCGGTCATGAACCAGAGATCGTGGCTCTTGAACGGATAGGAGGCATGGTCGCGCCAGTACTTCATGATGTGCGGCGAATTCTCGACCACCTTGCCGGGAATGCCGTAATCGAACTTGCCCGCGCTGCGGTCGAGCACGTCCTCGACCGGGCAGTTCATCCACTGCCGTTTGCCCATGATGGCGGCAAGCTCCGACTTGTTCTCGGCTTTGTCGGCCCATTGCTGGGCTTCCATCACCGCCATCAGCAGCGCCTTGGCGGCCTTGGGGTACTTGTCGACGAAGGCGGCGCGCATGCCGAAGGATTTTTCCGGATGCTTATTCCAGAGCTCGCCGGTGTTGACCGCGGTGTAGCCGATCTTCTGATGGATCAGCTGCAGGTTCCAGGGCTCGCCGACGCAGAAGCAATCCATGGTGCCGACCTTCATGTTCGCCACCATTTGCGGCGGCGGCACCACGATGGTCTCGATGTCCTTGTCGGGATCGATGCCGCCGGCGGCGAGCCAGTAGCGGATCCAGAGGTCGTGCGTGCCGCCGGGGAAGGTCATCGCGGCTTTCACCGCCTTGCCGGACGCCTTCTTCTTCTCCAGCGCCGCCTTGAAGGGCGATGCATCGACGCCGAGCTTGAGGTCGGCATATTCATTGGCGACCGAGATGCACTGGCTGTCGAGATTCAGCCGCGCAAGAATGTACATCGGCGTCGGCTGGTTGTTCTGCGTCACCTTGCCGGCCGAGATCAGGTACGGCATCGGGGTGAGGATATGCGCGCCGTCGATGCCGTTGCCTTCGGAGCCCAGCACGAGATTGTCGCGCGTGGTGCCCCAGGACGCCTGCTTCAGCACCTCGGTGTCGGGCATGCCGTATTTGGCGAACAGGCCCTTGTCCTTCGCGACGAAGAGCGGGCCGGCATCTGAGAGCGCGATGAAGCCGAGCTTGGCCCCCTTGACTTCGGGGCCCGCGTCCTGCGCGAAGGCGCCGGCGGGGAAATTCAGTTTTGCTGCGGCGAGAAGTGCGGCGGTGGAGCCGGTGGCTTTCAACAATTGACGGCGGCTGAGACCCGTCTCCACGGGCCGGCGGGTGCGCTTAGTCATAGGCAGTGTCGTCCTTTGCGTCGTTGCAGAATTGATTGGCATCTGTGCACACGAGCAGCCCGTCCGTCCGGCGGCGCCATCTTTGGCGCATGCGAACGCGCGACGGGGGAGACCCCCGTCTGGTGGCGTCGGCAAGTCGGATGAGAAGTCTCGCGGGACGGCTTCAATGGCGTCGGCTTGGAACCATTCAAGCTTCATGCCAAGGCTGACATTTCGAAAAACATCGAATAGTCAGCAGATTAATAAGGCCGCGCCAGTCTGCCGCAGGCCCGTCCCGCTTGCGAAACTTGCGGCCTGCTCAATTCTTGTGCGACGCACAAAGCTTGTGCAGCAGCTCATGCAAGAGGCCCGGGATCGCGTCGAGGGGTACCTAAGCAAAGACCCATCGCATTGATATCGCTACGTCTTTCTGACGCGCCCCCACGGCACGCAACTTGCATCTCCATTGGCGTCAACGAAGACTGCGGCTTGCCGCATTGCTGCAGCCTCTGGCGGCTGCATCCGGAAGCTCACCTGCTTCGCGGCCCTCGCCGGCTCAATCCTCGTGACGCGATTCCCAAGGCTTCCAAACTTTCCATAGCCCTCGTGCGCGGCCGGCCGCCCGCACGACCCAGGACGTTCAGCCGCGCTCTCGCAGAGGGCGTGTCGATCTCACTTACGAAGCAAAGGAACCATTGATGTCGTATCTCGCGCCTTCGGAATTCGTCACCAAGATGGTGGATGCCGGCGAGTCCAAGATCTTCATGTCCACCCGGGATACTATCATCCGGGCCTATATGGCCGGCGCCATCCTGGCACTGGCGGCGTGGTTCGCCGTCACGATCAACGTCAACACCGGGCAGCCGCTGGTCGGCGCGCTGCTGTTTCCGGTCGGTTTCGTCATGCTCTATCTCCTGGGCTTCGATCTCCTGACCGGCGTGTTCGTGCTCTCGCCGCTCGCCCTGATCGACAAGCGCCCGGGCGTGACGCTTGGCGGCGTGCTGCGCAATTGGGGTCTCGTCTTCGTCGGCAACTTCGCCGGCGCCTTCACCGTGGCCTTCATGATGGCCTTCGTGACGACGTTCGGCTTCACCCAGGGCCCCGACAAGGTCGGCGCGGCGATCGGCAACATCGGCGAGGGCCGGACGCTCGGCTATGCGGCGCACGGCGCGGCCGGCATGGCGACGCTGTTCATGCGCGGCATGCTCTGCAACTGGATGGTCTCGACCGGCGTCGTCGGCGCCATGATCTCGACCTCGGTGCCCGGCAAGGTCATCGCGATGTGGATGCCGATCCTGGTGTTCTTCTACATGGTGTTCGAGCATTCCGTCGTGAACATGTTCCTGTTCCCGTCAGGGCTGCTGCTCGGCGCGAAGTTCTCGTTCATGGACTATCTGATCTGGAACGAGATCCCGACCGTGCTCGGCAACCTCGTCGGCGGCCTCGCCTTCACCGGCATGACCCTCTACGCCACGCACGTCATGACCCTGCCGAAGCGCCAGGCCGCTAAGGCTGCGAAGCCCCGCGTCGCCGCCTGATCGAATCCGTCTCGACAGGGGAGCCTCGCCCGAGCAGGGTGAGGCTCCCCTCTCCTGGTGATGACGATGACCCGCGGACTCCTGATTTCGGTCGGCCAGCATTCCGACAAGGGCCGCAAGCCCGTCAACCAGGATTTTCACGGCGTCCTGATTCCGCAGGAGCCGCTGCTCAGCCTGAAGGGCATCGCCGCGGTCCTCGCCGACGGCATCTCGAGCAGCAGCGTGAGCCAGATCGCCAGCGAGTCGGCGGTCAAGAGCTTCCTGATGGACTATTACTGCACGTCGGAATCCTGGACGGTGAAGACGTCCGCCCGCCGCGTGCTGAATGCCACCAATTCCTGGCTGCACGCGCAGACGCGCAAGAGCCAATACGCCTATGACCGCGACAAGGGCTATGTCTGCACGCTCAGCGCCATGGTCATCAAGGCGACCACCGCGCACATCTTCCATGTCGGCGACTGCCGCATCTACCGCGTCGCCGGCAAGGCGCTGGAGCAGCTGACCGACGATCACCGCATCATCGTCTCGTCCGAGCAGACCTATCTCGGCCGCGCGCTCGGCATCAATCCGCAGCTCGAGATCGACTACCAGGCGTTCGAGGTCGAGGCCGGCGACACCTTCCTGTTGGCAACCGACGGCGCCTACGAATTCGTCGACGCGCGTTTCGTCACGAGCGCGCTGAGCGAGCATGCCGCCGAGCTCGACGGAGCGGCCAGGGCGATCGTCGAGGAAGCCTACCGGCGCGGCAGCGACGACAACATCACCGTCCAGATCATTCGCATCGATGCGGTGCCGCAGCGCGAGCCGGCCGGCATCTTCAATCAGACCGCGGAATTGCCGCTTCCCGCGCTGCCGGAGCCGCGGGCGATCTTCGACGGCTACCGGATCGTCCGCGAGATCCACGGCAGCAGCCGCAGCCATATCTACCTTGCAGTCGATACCGAGACCGAGCAGCCGGTCGCGCTCAAGCTACCCTCGGTCGATCTGCGCGACAACGCCGCCTATCTCAAGCGCTTCCTGATGGAGGAATGGATCGCGCGCCGGATCGACAGCCCGCATGTGCTGAAGCCGCTGTCGCAATCGCGCCGCCGCAGCTATCTCTACGTCGCGACGGAATTCGTCGAGGGGCAGACATTGAAGCAGTGGATGACCGACAATCCGCGCCCCGATCTCGAAACCGTGCGCGGCATCATTGAGCAGATCGCCGCGGGCCTGCGCGCCTTCCACCGCATGGAGATGCTGCACCAGGACCTCAGGCCCGACAACATCCTGATCGACAAGACCGGCACCGCAAAGATCATCGACTTCGGATCGGTCAGGGTCGCCGGCGTCGCCGAGGCCGCGCCGCCGGACGAGGCCGACGAAATCCTGGGAACGATGCAGTACACGGCGCCGGAGTATTTTCTCGGGCAAGGCGGCTCGCCGCGCTCCGACATGTTTTCGCTGGCCGTGATCTGCTACCAGATGCTGACGGGAAAGCTGCCCTACGGCGCCCAGATCGCCAGGATCCGCCGCAAGGCAGACGTGCGGCGGCTCAAATACTGCCCGGCCGACGATGACCGCAACGTGCCGGCCTGGGTCGATGGCGCACTCCGGCGCGCACTGCATCCCGATCCCTACAAGCGGCATGAGGATCTCTCCGAGTTCGTGTTCGAGCTGCGCACGCCCAATCCGGCCTATCTCGACACGCGGATCACGCCGCTCCTCGAGCGCAGCCCGCTGATGTTCTGGAAGCTGACCTCGGCCGCGCTCGCCTGCGCGGTGGTCGTGCTGCTGGCGCTGCTGCACGCGCGATAGGACCTAAGGGCGGGAGGGTCGGGGTCTCCTAAATCAATCTTTTGCCGGACGCGTTTATCGCCGCCGACTCTCCGCCAGCGTAATGGCGCCCGCAGCCACTAGGACAATGACGATGACCGTTGCAAGCGCCTCCACCGAGACCAGGGTGTCGTACCAGCTGTTCCAAAGCTCAATCATGCGCTGACCTCTATCGAGCGCACAGCCCACCCGCGCTGACATGCACTCTCTCAGAAGGACGCGTCTTCGCGTACAAGTACAATGCTACGTTTCGTCGCGTGTGTTTTGATCGCGCGGCAGCGTGACCTGAGCCGGACGCCGCAATATCATGCGAACATAGTGTGGCCATCGCGCAGTGAGATCGCCCGCGGCCATGTCGAAGATGCCGACTGACTGTGAAGTGGTTTACATTCCTGTGTTCTTGGCCGGGCTAATGTGGCGAAAGCTTCTTATTTGAAGGAGGCATCCAATGTTCGCGGCAATCAAATGGAACTCCCGATATAGCGCTCGCGAATGGGTGATGATGGCTGGAGCGCTGGTCGTCAGACTCCGCGCGTCGAATGCAAACCGCCAGGACGATGAAACCAAGCGAAGGCGGCCACCCTGGAAGCACTTCGACGACACACATCATTGGGACGTTGACGCGGAGGAATGGGTTCCCAATCGCGATCGATGATAGTGCAACGCATTGTGCGTTGCGCAGGCTGGATCCGATCCTTCAGGATTTCTCCCCTGACGGGCCCTGTCGAGCGATGCGGCCACGTCGACGCGAATGCCCCTGAACGGCGGTTATCACGGGCCGACGCGGTCGCCCCTAATTCCTGCCCGACTGGGCTTGATCGTAGGTCTGCAGGATCCGAACAAAATCTGCCATACTGGATCGATCTCGGTTTTTAGCCGCAGTCGCAACCTGAGTCTGGGACGCGGGGGCCGGCTGCCAGAACCGCATCAGAAGATCGGTGATGTTTCTCATGGCGTACTTTCTGCACCAACCAGGGCGGTAAGCATTGGTTGAGCGGCAAAGCGCCGCTGGATCGGAAGAAGGGCCGGCGGGCACTACGCCGCCGGCCTTGTCCCGCAAATGCCGGCTCGCAGGGCCGGTTCCGTTGCCTTTCACTCTGGATGTATCGGTAGCACCAAGCACTTGGTCGGCGCCATCGCACGCAGGTATGAAGTGGCCATACTTAAGTTGACTTGGGCTCAGGTAGACTCGGGCTGGTGAATCGAGCTCCGTGATTGCACCGCTCTCAAGAGCACAGCGGCCGTCCTCCGCGCCCAGGCTGCCGCGCTTTCCAGCTGGCCGTCACGCCGGCTCCTCGGCCTTCACCCCCAGCGGCTTCGGCGCCATGCCGCCGCCGGGCTTGAGGTGGAATTCGTAAGTCATCAGGTGCCACGTCCCGCTCGCCTTCGTGCCGTCCGGCATTTCAGGGTCGTTGCGCGGCTCGACCTTGGCGATGAGATCGTCCTTCACGCCGAACACCACGTCGGAATCCAGATATTTGTCGCCGCCGATGAAGACGTGGGTGATCAGCGGCTCAAATCCCTTGGCATTGACCAGGAAGTGCACATGCGCGGGACGCATCGGATGGCGGCCCGTCTGCACGATCATCTCGCCGACCGGGCCGTCGGTCGGAATTGGATAGCTGCAAGGCAGGATGGTGCGGAAGAAGAAACGGCCGTCATTGTCGGTGATGAAGCGCGCCCGCGCCGAGGCGCCGACTTCGTCATAGTTCGGTTTCTGTGAATCGTAGAAGCCGTCATCATCGGCATGCCAGACGTCGACGGGAACGTTGGCGAGCGGCTTGCCCTTTAGATCCGTAACGCGGCTTTGCACGAACATCTTCTCGCCGGTCTGGTTGTGCGGCGAGATGTCGGTGCCGTGCGCGGTCACCTTGTGCTCGCCGACATAGAACGGGCCCAGCACGGTGGTCTGTGTCGCGCCCTCGCGGTCGCGATGGTTGACCGCGTCGACCAGCATGGACACGCCGAGCACGTCGGACAGGAGAATGAATTCCTGGCGCGTGTCGGTGCATTTCTGCCCGGTGCGGGTCAGGAAATCGATGGCGTAGTCCCATTCCTCGAAGGTCAGGCCGGTCTTGCTCACGTAATCGTGCAGCGACTTCACCAATTCCTGGAGCAGGAATTTCGCGCGGGGATTGGGGGTGCTGTCGAAGCTCTTGACGACGGCTTCGGTAAGATCGGTCTCGTTGAACTGGGTCATGATGACTTGCCCTGTGTTCTTTTCGTTCGCCCCGGGGGCTCCTTGGAGGCGTTCCAGAGGGCAGCCTACACCAGCCGGCCCCCTTGCGTTAAGCGCGAGCGGCTTGGAATGCAGCCGTCATTTCGCTATCAACGGAGCGACAAAATTGCCCGGAGGAAACTGATGCTCGCGCCCACCCCCGCCTCGCCCGAATCCGTAGGCATGTCCAAGGCCGCGCTCGACCGCATCGATGCGCATCTGAAGAGCCGGTACATCGATGCCGGCCGCTTCCCGGGCACGCATCTTCTGGTCTACCGCCGCGGCAAGGTCGCGCACAGCTCGGTCCAGGGCCTTGCCGATGTCGAGCGCAAGCTGCCGGTGAAGGATGACACCATCTATCGCATCTATTCCATGACCAAGCCGCTCACCAGCGTCGCTTTCATGATGCTGGTCGAGCAAGGCCTCGTCGCGATCGACGAGCCCGTCGCCAAGTACATTCCGGAATGGAAGGATCTCGGCGTCTTCGTTGCCGGCACCTACCCGGCCTTCCTGACCCGGCCGCCGTCACGGCCGATGCTGATCGTCGACCTCCTGCGCCACACCTCCGGCCTGACTTACGGCTTCCAGCAGCGCTCGAATGTCGATGCCGCCTACCGCACTGAAAAGATCGGCGAGGTCGAGAAGTCGGGCACGCTGCAGACCATGATCGAGGGCCTGGCCAAGATCCCGCTGGAATTCTCCCCCGGTGAATCCTGGAACTATTCGGTCTCGACCGACGTGCTCGGCTATCTCATCGGCAAGATCTCCGGGGTGCCTTTCGAGCAGTTCCTTAAATCACGCATCCTCGACCCGCTCGGCATGACCGACACCGATTTCCATGTGCCGGCCTCCAAGGCGCATCGGTTTGCCGCCTGCTATTCCGCCGATCCCGGCGGCGGCATGACCTTCCACGCCGGCCAGCGGCGCGAGGGCCTGACGCTTCAGGACGATCCGGCGACGAGCTCGTTCCTCACTCCGCCCTCGTTCATCTCCGGCGGCGGCGGGCTGTGCTCGACGGTCGCCGACTATCTCACCTTCTGCCGCGCCCTGCTCAACGGCGGCGAGCTCGGCGGTGTCAGGCTGATCGGACCGAAGACGCTGGCGTTGATGACGACCAACCACATTCCGGGCGGCCATGCGCTGCCAGAGGTATCGCGCTCGCTGTTCTCCGAAGCGACCTATAATGGCATCGGCTTCGGCCTCGGCTTTGCCGTGACGATGCGCCCGGCCGAGACGCTGATCGCCGGCAGCCCCGGCGAATACAATTGGGGCGGCGCGGCCACGACCTCGTTCTGGATCGATCCGGCCGAGGAGCTGATTGCGATCTTCATGACGCAGGTGCTGCCGTCGAGCGCCTATCCGATCCGGCGCGAGCTGCGCAGCATGGTCTACGCCGCCATCACCGAGAGCAATCCGTAGCCAATGGCCCGGGTCCCGCGGCCGTCGGCCGCGGGATCGCAAGCTGATTTGCAGACGCTCATTTGAGCATCTCCGGCACGATCAGACGCGGCAGGAACAGCGACACGCTCGGCCAGACGATGACGGCCGCGAGCACCAGCAGCATCGGGATCAGCATGATCAGCGTGTCCTTCAGCGCATAGCGCAGCCGTACGCCCGCGATCGAACAGGCGATCATCAGACACAGGCCATAAGGCGGCGTCACCAGTCCGAAGGCCAGCGAAACGATGGAAATGATCGCGAACTGGACCGGATGGAGATCGACCGACTTGGCGAGCGGCTCCAGCACGGTGCCGACGATGATGATGGCCGGGATGGCGTCGAGAAAGCAGCCCACCACCAGGAAGCAGAAGGAGATGAAGAAGCCGGCTGCAACGGCGCCCATGCCCCATGTCGAGACGTTGGCCAGCAGCTCCTGCGGGATCTTGTAATAGGCGAGCAGCCAGCCGAACGCACTCGCGGTGCCGACACAAAACAGCGCCACGCCGGCAAGCCTGCCGGTGTCGAGCAAGGCCCTGTACAACTCGCGGATCCCCGTCTCACGGTAAAAGAACGCCGAGAGCACCACGGAATAGAGCACGGCGACGCAGGCCGACTCGGTCGCGGTGAACCAGCCGAGCAGGATGCCGCCGACGATGATGAACGGCGTCATCAGCGCCGGTATCGACCTCCAGATGGCGCATCGCATCTCGACCCAGGTCGACTTCGGATAGGTCGGGTAGCCGCGCCGCACGGCATAGACGTGCACCGTCGCCATCTGCGCACCCGCGATCAGCAGGCCCGGCACGATGCCGGCCAGATACATCGCCGCAATCGAGGTCGAGATCAGGCCGCCCCAAACGATCATGAGGATCGACGGCGGGATGATGACTGCAAGCACCGCGGACACCGCGGTGATCGCGATGGAGAACGAGAGGTCGTAGCCTTCCTTGGTCTGAGCATCGATGAAGATCTTGGACTGGCTCGCCGCATCGGCCGTCGAGGAGCCGGAAATGCCGGCAAAGAACACCGACAGCACGACGTTGATCTGCGCCAGCGATCCCGGCCAGTGCCCGACCATCGAGCGCGACAACGCCACCAGGCGTTCGGTGATCCCGCCGATGCTCATCAGGTTCGCCGTCAGCAGGAAGAACGGCACCGCCAGCAGGATGAATGAATTGTAGGCGTTGAAGGTCTCCTGCGCGAGCATCATCAAAGACAGATGCGGCTCGATCAGCAGGATCGGCACACAGGCAAGGCCGAGCGCGAAAGCGACCGGCACGCGCACGATCAGCAGGCCGACGAAGACCCCGAACAGCACCATCGCGGCCTGTCCGGCGGAGAGTACATTGCCGCTCATTGCCTTGCCCCGACCACAACGCGCATTTCATCGATGATCTGTTCGCCCGCGAAGACGATCCACGTTACGCCGGCAACAGGCCAGGCCACGTGAATCAGCCAAAGCGGCAGATCCGCCAGCTCCGACGTTCTGTTCCAGGCAAAGCGCGTGAACTCGAGGCCCGCCGTTACGAACACCAGCGCCAGCGCCAATATGCCGAGACGCGCCAGGATCCGCACCGCAGCCTCCGACCGCCGCGACAGGTCGGGCCACACGTCGACCTCGAAATGCTGGGCCTCGCGCACGCCGACCATGGCACCGATCATGATCGTCCAGACAAACAGGAAGCGCGCCATTTCCTCGGTCCAGATGTAGGACGGAATGAACGGCGTGTAGCGTGAGATGATTTGCAGCGTCACCGGAACAACGAGGATGCCGACGCAGGCGGCCAGCAGGAATTCCAGCAATTTGGCAAAGGCCGCCGTGACGCGGCGCCACAGCGACGGTGTGGACGGGACGAGCATTTCAGGCATTGGGACTCCCAGCGGCAGAACATCCGCCACATCCGGGCAGGAAGCGGGGCCTGCCCGGGGCTGCTGTCGGCGGACGCAAAGACCTCAGACGGCGTTGATCTTCTCGAAAATGCCTTCCGCGCCGATTTCCTTGGCGTAGGTGGCCATCACGGGGTCGGCGAGTTTCTTCATGCCGTCCCGCTCCTCGAAGGGGACGCGCTTGAGCTTGCCGGCCTTCTCGAGCGTGTCGAGCTTGACGACCTCCTCGCTCGACTCGAGCTGACGGCCGTAATCGCCGGCCTCCTTGCCGGCCTTCATGATCGCGTCCTGCAAATCCTTCGGCAACGTCTTCAGCGTCTTCACCGAGAAGCAGATCGGCCGGATCGACACCGCGTGCTGGGTCAGGTTGAGATGCGGGGCCACTTCGTAGAACTTCATCGCCTCGACGCCGGCCGCCTCGTTTTCACCGGCCGAGATCACCCCGTTCTGGATCGCGTTGTAAATCTCGTTATAGGCGATCACCGTCGGGCTCATGCCGACCGCCGCGAAGGTCTTCGACCAGATCGGTGCGCCCTGCACGCGGACCTTGAGCCCCTTGAGATCGGCAAGGTTCTTGAGCGGCTTGTTGGCGAAGATGTTGCGGATGCCGCCGCCGGCGTACCCGATCAGAACGACCTCGGCTTTCGCCGCGACCTCGTCGGCGATCGGCGCCAGGATATTGGCTTCGACCACCTTGTTCATGTGCTCGATGCCCTTGAACACGAAGGGCGCGTCGATGAACGGGGCCGCCTTGGCGAAGGTCGACATGTGGGCCGGCGAAACGATGCCGTAATCCACCGCCTTGCCCTGCGACATGTACTCGAAATACTGCTTCTCGAGGCCGAGCGAAGAGTTCCTGTGCAGGGTGAAATTGACGGGCTTGCCGTAATACTTCTTCACCAGCTCCTCGAACCGGAGCAGAGCCCGGTTGAAGGCGTGGTCGTCGTTGAACTGCACGGCGCCGTTCAGCGTGATCGGCGCTTGCGCCCTGAGGATCGACGGCATGCCAATCGTAGCCGCCGCAGTGGTCGCGCCGATACCAGCGAGAAATGACCTTCGCCTCATCGTCTCCCCTCCCTTTGATGCTCCGACCCTGTCGCCGGGCCGTGAGTGCAGCCGGTATGCGGCTTGCGAAAGCAAGCGTATGAAAAACCTCGGCGGGACGGAAGTCATTTCGCCTGCGCTGGGGGTACTCCTTCGTCGCAGGGCTCCCCGCCACGACCTGCTGCACTGCAACTCGCGCCGCTGCAAAATCCCACCTCTCGGCGGCTTGCGGATGCGAAAATCGTGGCGCCGCTCAAGTCGCGCCCGTATGGTCCTCCCAAAATCATAATCCGGCGCCGCTGCGCTGGAACCGGGACGCCCGCGCTTGTCAAAGCTTACCCTGCCGGTCCGGCTCGCTCTTCTGGTCACGGGAACGATGTTGCCGCTGATCGTCTTTGCGGTCGGCATTGCCGTTTATAATTACAGGCAGGACCGCAGCGACGCGACGCGCCGGGTGGTGGCGAACGTGCGCAGCATGCGCCTCGTCCTGGACTCCGAGGTTCAGCGCATGACCGGCGGACTGCAGGTGCTCGCGTTGACCAATTCCCTACGCCACGACGATTTCCAGACCTTCCGCCGCATCGCGCTCGGTTTCGTCGAGCAATATGGCAAAGGCGGTCTGGTGCTGATCTCCGACCGCAAGGGCCGGCTGTTGTTTTCCTCTGCGACGGAGGACATCGCAAGCCTGCCGCCGCGCGGCCATCTCGAGACGATCGAGAGAGTGTTTACAAACAGGTCGCCCCAATATTCCGACCTGTTCGTCGGCGCGATCAACGGGCGGCAGGTGCTCACCGTCGAGGTTCCGGTGTTCCGCGACGGCGAGGTGATCTACGACCTCTGCTTCAGCCCGCCGATCGGCATTTTCCAGGAGCTGGTGGAAAAGCAACGGCCCGACCAGCTCTGGACCGTGTCCCTGCTCGACACCAAGGGCATCGTCTTCGCGCGCGCACCGAACCCGAGCGAGACGGTCGGCAAGCAGGCTTCCGGGGCGCTCTACGATGCGATGTCCCGCACGTCGGAGGCCGCCCTTTCGACCGTCTCGCTCGACGGGGTGCCGCTATCCTCTGCCTTTACCAAGTCGCCTTTGACCGGCTGGACCGTCGTGGCAGGCGTCGCCGAGAGCTCACTGATCGCGCCGCTCTGGCGCAACATCGCGATCACGAGCCTGATCGGCGGCATCCTGCTGCTGACCGGCCTGACCTTCGCCGTCAGGATGGCGACCACGATCGCGCGCGGCGAGATGCTGCACGATCTGTTGATCGACGAGCTCAACCATCGCGTCAAGAACACGCTGGCCTTGATGCAGGCGATCGCGGTGCAGACTTTCCGCAGTGCCAGCCGGGACGAGCGGATCAAGTTCGAGGGCCGGCTCGGCGCGCTGGCCGAAGCGCACAACCTGCTGAGCCAGGAGAAATGGGCGGGCTCCGAGCTCCGCGACGTGATCGCCCGCGCGCTTCAGCCATTCCTGCTGAACAGCCCCGACCGCATCCGCATGGCCGGTCCCGCCGTGCCGCTGTCGCCGCGGCTCGCCGTAGTGCTGTCGATGATCGTGCACGAGATCGCCACCAACGCCGCGAAATACGGAGCGCTGTCCAACGAGACCGGGCGGGTGACGCTGGACTGGGAGGTCGTCACCGATGCGCCGAAGCCGCGGCTCCGGCTGATCTGGACCGAGATCGGCGGACCGCCGGTGACGGCGCCGGTGCGGCGCGGCTTCGGCTCGCGCCTGATCGAGCGCAGCGCCCGCGACCAGCTCGGCGGCGAAGCAACCGTCGACTTCCTGCCGCGCGGCGTGGTCTGCACGGTCGTCTGCACGCTGGACGAGGCGCGGTGAACGAGAGGAGATCGCCGGACGTCCCAAGCGCGATGAGACTGAAACAAATCGTCATCGCGCTTGAACTCATCGTTCGGGCATTCCGGAGAAATCGCTTCACGCGTTCCGGATCAGGTTCTACACGGTCGAGATGCCGTCGATCGGGCTGATATCACCGACGAAGCGCAGCAGGTCGGCCATCGTGAACTCGCCCGGCACTTGCGATGGAAGCGTCGGCTTCCAGCTCTTGCCCTTGAGCCAGAGGTACGATTGGTGATCGCCATGGACGAGGCCGACAAAGACCTCGGCAAGCAGCGTCGCCCCGACCGGCCCGAGCCTTTCGCCGCCGCCCCGCTGCTCCGCTTCCTTGAGGATGTAGTACCAGAGCGGGGTGTGCTCGTGCAGACCATGCTTCCTCGCCACGGCACCGTCGGTTCCCTTGGAGATCTCGGCCGGGGTCAGAGGATTCTTGATCTTCATGGCCTTGGCGACGTCCTGTCCGGACGGCAATCCCAACAGCACGCCGCGCTTGAGGTTGCGGAACGGCAGGCTGCCGCCATCGCCCGGCAAGGTGTGGAGCTGCGGCACGACGAACGGATCGATCTTGCGCGACGGATTGAACCCCACGCCCGGAGGATTGTTCGGCAGGATCTGGTAGAAGCGCCGCCAGTCGATGATCCAGTTGCTTGAAAGCACCGGAAGCGGGAGCGGTGGCTGGATCGGATTGGGCGCGAGATCGCCGATGATTCCGCCCGAGAGCCCGGTAAACCTGAACAGCAGGTCGAGCGTCGCCGGAGCGAGGCCGCCCGGCGTGAATATCCGGTTGTGGCTATAGACCTGGCGAACCATGCTGTGGCCGAGACGGTAGACCGCCGCGGAAAACTCGACGGGCATGTAGGGTGTCTTCCTGAAGCGGTAGAAGCGCCGCCCCTGCTCCAGGATCTTCGCCACGATCCCCTTTTCGGTGATCCGCTCGACGAAATCGTGCAGGACCATCCATTGATAGTGCCAGGTCACGATCCGGCGCGCTTCCTCGAAGATCTCGCCCTGCGGCTTGCCCGACGCCGCGAGCTGGTCGCAGACCTTGTTGTGAAACTTCAGCATCGCAAGATGGGTTTGCGCGACCAGCAGGTTCTCGTCGTTACGATGATCGCCGATGAGGGCAAACCCCTCGGGATTGCGCGGCAGGTCGTTGCGATGGTCCCCGGTGATGCCATCGACGTTGACGGTCTTGCCGATCAGGAGCTTGGGACCCGGAGTCTTGCCGGTGTCGCTGGCCGAATTGCGCGCGTACAAATGGCGGCTTCCGTCCGGACCGAGACCGTAGACGCTGTCGAGGTCGAGGGCGGGCGTGCGAAAATTCGTGACCGCCGTCGGATCGGCTTCCTTCTCGCCAAAGGAGGTCAGGTCGAGCGTGATGTCGTGGTCGACGAATTGGCCGAGATAGGTGAAGCCGGCCGGTACGTTGGCATTGTTTCCCGCGGGATCGCCGGGGTTGGGGTCCTTCATCGCATCGGCGAGTTCATGGAGCGGACCGTCATCGACGGCCAGCGGCTCCAGGGTCGGAAACATCCGACCAAACATGCCCGGGTCGTCGTGCCCGGAAAGCGTATCGAGAAATTGTCGCGTCGGCTGACGTCCGGCCTTGCCATGACCGGGATGAACGTTGACCTCGGTTCCCATCGCTTGCTCCTACCTTAAAATGCTGTGGGGAGAGGGGCGACGAAGTTGTCGATTGGGTTGAAATTCCCGTTTCAGTATAGGCTTTTGAAAATTGCCCCTCAGGGTGCAGTACAAAGAAATATTACCATAGATTGCATTTCATGGGTGAGTCCTGCCGGCGAGGCTATTTGCCCCACTGACGACACAGGCTTTTGATCGCCCGAAGCTCGAGCAAGTGAGACTAAGGCGCGACGCACGATGCGCGGCGATCTCGTCGCGCTTCAGCGTTTCGCGGCGAACCGCGCCCAGATCTCGGTGTCGGTGTAGAAGTCGACGCCGCCATCGAGATCTCGCACCAGCCACTCGCCGAGATAGACGATCTGGGTGCCGCTACGCCGCTCGTGCCGAAGCTCGAATTTTCCCTCGGCATCCTTCTGAAGCGAGCAACTCGACTGAACCCAGCTCGGCCACTCCTGCAAGGGCTGTCCCACGAACTGCCAGGCCACCAGGGCCACGTTGCCCGATATGGGCTCTAGGCGCACCGTCTTGGTCACGTGATCTCCCACCATGCGGCTGTCCCTGCTCCAACGCCTCGGGATCGGAAAGGTTTGGGGGGCCTGCCGCTCTCAGGCAGCATGCCTGACGGTTCTCAACGGTTCCATCCGTGAAAACCCGGTTCCCGTGGGAGCTAGCCGATCGTCTGCAGCGCTGGAAAGGTCTCCAGCAGCCAGATGCTCACATTCGAGACCGCGCCGGTGAGAAAGCCGATGCCGGTGATCACCATCAGGACACCCATGGCGCGCTCGACATTGACGAGGTGGCCCTTCATGCGCGTGAACAGTGCCGAGAACTGCTCGATCATCAGGGCGGCGATCAGGAAGGGAATGCCGAGGCCCGCGGAATAGACCGCGAGCAGGCCCGCGCCCTTCGTCACCGTGGTTTCAGCCGCAGCGATCGACAGGATCGCGGCGAGGATCGGGCCGATACAGGGCGTCCAGCCGAAGGCGAACGCGAGCCCCATGATGTAGGCGCCCCACAGGCCGACCGGCTTCGGGATCGGTAGCCGTCCCTCGCGCATCAACAGGCCGATGCGCGTCAGCCCGAGGAAGTGCAGGCCCATGACGATGATGACGATGCCGGCGAGGATCGACAGCTCCGCCGACCAGGCCCGGATCAGCCCGCCGATCAGCGAGGCGCTGGCGCCGAGCGCGACGAACACGGTGGAGAAGCCCAGCACGAACAGCAGCGCCGACATCAGGATTGCGCGCTTGGAGGCCGAGGGCGGCTCGTCGCTCTCAACGTGCTCGATCGTGGCGCCCGTGAGGTAGATCAGATAGGGCGGGACCAGCGGCAGGACGCAAGGCGAAAGGAAGCTGACGAGGCCGGCAATCAGCGCCGCCGGGATCGAAACATTTTGCATGATGCCGTCTGAGCCACCTCAGGTACCGGTACGGCGCGCGGGAAATGCGCCCGGCCGGAGCCGAACCGGCTCTGGTGTAGCCGATGCCGGAGAATGCGCAACAGAGGCGCACGAAACCAGGGCTCCTCCCGATGCCGTCTGCGATCACAGGTGCGGCATCGAGACGCGCACAAATCTCGCCAAAAAGCGAGGTTCGGCGGCGCGGCTACTTCACCACGCGGAGCAGCGGACGCCGGGGCTGGTCCTGCGTCTGCTTGGAAGGCGGCGGCGGCGCGCTCGCAGCGCTCCGCAGCATTTCGTCGCACAATGCCTTGAGATCGGCACTGTCTATTCCTTTGAGCTTCATCCTGACGTCGAGGATGACTATGGACAGCAGATCGGCCGACTCCCGGCTGTTGCACGCATTGAGAACCTTGCGGCACTCCTCGAGCGTTTCCAGCACCGACTGCAACTGTTCGTCTGAATGCGACACCGGCGTTCTTTCCGTTAATTCGGCCTGCGAGACGTTGTTGTGACGACCCCCTCGGCACCCCTGGAATAGCGAGGATAGCATGAGGCCACTGCGCCTCTGAACCTGATTTCGGTGGGTTTCTGTCGCGGAACTGCGGTTCCGGCCACCATCGCCGCGTCGCGCTGTTGGCGATGCGCGCGGCAGTTCGGAAGCGAACGCTTGGCGCGCTGCAATTGATCCACTGAAGGAAACGACGCCGGCTTGCGCGCAAAGACGGTCATCGCGGACTGCGCCTGCAATCCCGCAGCCCTTTCACGGCTCGCAACGGAACTCACGCCACACCCCTTATGCGGGCGACAAATCACCCAATTCCCAGCCCATGCCAGCATCTAAATACCACCCCACTAGATAGTAAGGATGACAGTTCAAAACTCATCATCCCCAACCCGCAGTGGTTGTGGTTTGCGCTGGATTCTGCCAGTTTAGCAGTCCGAAAGGACTTGTATGCACTCCTTGGCGGAAAGGGGCGTTCCTCTGACGGAACGCCAAAAGACAAATCTCAGCGGCCTCTCGGATTGGGATGCGGCCCGCATATTTCTTGAAGTCGTCCGATGCGGAAGCTTCCGGTCGGCGGCCGAACGCCTGTCGCTGTCGATCAACGCCGTGCGCCGGCGGATCGACGATTTCGAACGCCAGACCGGCACCACGCTATTCACCCGCGACGTCCACGGCACCCATCTGACCGATGAAGGCGCGCTGGTGGTGTCCGCCGTCGAGCGCATGGAGGCTGCCACCTTCGACGTGCTGCGGGCCAGCGATTCGATGGCCAACGCGCTGTCCGGCGAGGTCCGGGTCGCCGTCACCGAGGGGCTCGGCACGTTCTGGCTCGCCCCGCGCCTGGTCGAGTTCCAGCAGGCCTATCCGAAGATCCTGGTCGACCTGCATTGCGCGATGCGCTCGGCCGATGTCTCGCGCCACGAGGCAGACGTCGCCATCCATCTGGCGCGTCCCTCGGCCCTCGACATCAAGCTGGTGCGGCTCGGCCGCATGCACCTGATGTTCTGGGCTTCCGAGAAATACATCGCAAAACATGGCGCGCCGCGTTCGGCCGCGGAATTGATCAAGCATCGCCTGGTGCTGCAATTCGCCGATCAGCTCGCCGCCAAGGAGTCTTTCGAGAGCTTCTTCCCGGGCGTTTCGGAACGGGACCTTCTGGTCATGAAGACCAATGTCTCGAGCGCCAACTATTGGGCGGTCGCGAATGGCGCCGGCATCGGCGTCTTCCCCAGCTACGCCATTGCGCTTGGGGGGAAGTTGATTCCACTGGAGGTCGAGCTGAACCGGCCGCTGGATATCTGGCTGTCCTACCATCCCGGTAGCGGCCGTATTCCGCGCGTGCGGCACATGATCGACTGGCTGATCGAAGCTTTCAGTCCAGCTCGTTTCCCGTGGTTTAAGGAAGAGTTCGTGCACCCGCATGAATTCAAGGACTCGTATATGGGCGAACCCCTGACCCAGCTCTTCGGGGGATTTTCTACCGAAGAACAAAGGTGAGAACGAACATGAAAGCAGCGGCAAAGAGGATGAAGCAGCGTAGTGCCGGCAAGCCGGACATCGAGCTTGGCAAGCGGATCCGCCTGCGGCGCGTCGAGATGAAGATCTCGCAGGCCGAGCTCGGCGAGAAGCTCGGCGTCAGCTTCCAGCAAGTGCAGAAGTACGAGAAGGGCGTCAATCGCGTGGGCGCGGCTCGGCTTCAGCAGATCGCCTCCGCGCTCGACGTACCGGTGACGTTCTTCTACGACGGCGACAACAAGGCGCGCGAAGTCGAGAGCCTGCTCTTCCTCGATTCGGCCTTCAGCCTCCGCCTGCTGCGCGCCTACAGCAAGATCAAGGACCAGACGGTGCAGCGTCAGCTCGTCTCGCTGATGGAATCGATCGCAGCGAACGAAAGCTGAGATCGACCGACGATCTGCCTTTACGGCCGATCTTCAATCCGCCGCGCCACGGGGGCGCGGCCGGATTGAACGAGACCCGGATCGCATGTCCTTGCGTCCGTCTTGGCCCGCGCGCTCTCCGCGTGCGGCCTTCGCTTCCCGGGGCGGCCTGACCGCCCCTTTTTGTTGTCGATTTCCCTGTCGTTCGTCCTGTCTTGCGAACGCAGCGGCGCCACCGTCATGCAATAGCGGCACAGGCGGATGCAAGCTGCCTCGCCTGTTGCCGTTGACCGCGGCGGTGCCGCCGCAGCACATTGCATCTTGTCAATGACAAGCGAGCGCGCGATGCCCGACACTTTCAGTGAGAAATCCTACGCCGACGGCAAGATCCTCAAGCACGTCACTGACGGCGTCGGCGTGATCACCTTTAACAATCCCGACAAGCGCAACGCGATGTCGCTGGAGATGTGGGAAGGATTTGGCGGGGCGCTGACGGCCTTGCGCGACGACGAGACGGTGCGCGTCGTGATCCTGCGCGGTGCCGGCGGCCAGGCTTTCGTCTCCGGCGCCGACATCAGCCAGTTCGAGAAGACCCGCCATAACGCGGCGGCGTCCGAGGAATACGCCAAGCGCAGCGCGGCCCAGCGCGCCCTGCTCGCCGACTTTCCCAAGCCGACCATCGCCTGCATCGAGGGCTTCTGTCTCGGCGGCGGCATGCAGATCGCGATGCTCGCCGATATCCGCCTCGCCGCACACGGCAGCCAGTTCGGCATTCCCGCGGCCCGGCTCGGCATCGCCTATGGTTATGACGGCTTGAAGCATCTGGTGTCGCTGGTTGGCCCGTCCTGGGCCCGGCTGCTGATGTATACGGGCATGCGCATCGATTCCGCGGAGGCGCTGCGTATCGGCCTCGTCGAGCGCTTGTTCCCGATCGATGAGCTGTGGGGTGAGACGATGACGATCGCGCAGGCCATCTCCGAGAACGCCCCGCTGGCGATCAAGGCCGCGAAGATCACGATCGCGCAGGTGCTGAAGGACGAAAGCCAGCGCGACACGGAAGCCATCAAGGCGATCGGCCATGCCTGCATGGACAGCGCGGATTTCCGCGAGGGCCGGCAGGCCTTCATGGAGAAGCGCAAGCCCAAGTTCCAGGGCAAGTAGCTGAACCTCTATTCAGGAAGATTAAATTCCTCGTACAGCTTGCTGCGGGCCCGCGGGCCTCTTTCTTTCGATCAACTCGAGCCGCAGTGGCGGTCTGCTCTTGCATCTTCGATGCAATCCGACCTCTCCCCGCAAGCGGAGAGAGGTGAAACGCGCAGACTACAGCGCCGCGAGCACCGCCTTGGTGATGTCGACCGTGCCGTTGCTGCCGCCAAACTCCATCGGCTTGATGCCGCCGGCATAAACTTTGTCCACCGCCCTCTCGATCGTCTCGCCCGCTTCCGCGGCGGTCCCGACGCCATGCTTGTCCGCCAGCCAGTCCAGCATCATCGCCGCCGACAGGATCATGCCGGTGGGATTGGCCTTGCCCTGCCCCATGATATCGGGCGCGGTGCCATGGCACGGCTGGAACACGGCGTACTTGTCGCCGATATCGGCCGAGGGCGCCATGCCGAGGCCGCCGATCAGGCTCGCGGTGATGTCGGAGACGATGTCGCCGAACATGTTCTCCATCACCATCACGTCGAAATCCCAGGGGCGTTTCACCAGCATCGCCGAGCAGGCATCGACATAGAGCCGGTCGGTCTTCACGTCAGGATGCTTCTTCTCGATCTCGTCGAAGATGCCGCGGAAGAACGCAAACGCCTTGAACACGTTCGCCTTGTCGACGCAGGTCAGCGTCCCCGGCTTGCCGCGCGCCTTGCGCCGCTCGGCCAGGCGAAACGAAAACTCGAACAGACGCTCGGAGGTCCGACGCGTGATCACCATGGTCTCGCGCGCGTCCTCGTGGGTGACGACGCCCTTGCCCATCGACGCGAACAGCCCTTCCGTGGATTCGCGAATCACGACGAGATCGATACCGCGCCGGTCGGCACCGACGATCGGGCTCGGCACGCCGGGAATGAGGCGCGCAGGCCGCACGCCGGCATAGAGATCGAAGATGAAGCGCAGCTCGATCTGCGGCGCGATCTCGGTATTGTCGGGGTAGCGCACCGACGGCAGCCCGCACGCGCCGAGCAGGATCGCATCGGCCTGCTCGCACAGCTTGATCGTCGAATCCGGCATCGACTTGCCGGTCGCGAGATAATTGGTCGCCCCTGCCGGTGCCTCGGTGAAACGGAAGCCGAGGCCTGATTTCTCGCCGACCTTGCGCAGCACCTCGAGTGCGGGCGCCATGACTTCGGGACCGATGCCGTCCCCAGCGAGCACGGCAATGTGGAAGGCGTTATTTGCGGACATTGGCTTCTACTTTCTCTGTCGTCATGCCCGGGCTTGACCCGGGCATCCACGTCTTGATGCCGTTTCCATGGGAAGGCGTGGATGGCCGGGACAAGCCCGGCCATGACGAGAAACAAACAGCACTCGTTACGGCGTCAGCACCGTGCGCCCGACCACCGCGCCCTGCTGCAATTGCAGCAGCGCGTCGTTGGCCTTGGCGAGCGGGGCCGTCGTCACCGGGATCGGCGGCACCTTCTTGGTGCGCACGAGCTCAAGCAGCTCCTGCGTTTCGCGCAAGTTTCCGACATAGCTGCCCTGGATCGTGATCGCCTTGATCGGAATCAGCGGCAGTGCCCAGGTCGCGCCGCCGCCGAACAGGCCGACGATGACGAGCTTGCCGCCCTTGGTGAGGCAATCAAAACCGAGCTGCGTCGTCGCTGCGTTGCCGACGAGGTCGATCACGGCGCGGATCGGCCCGCCCGCTTTCCTGGCAAGCTGCTCCAGCGCATCCGGTGCCTTGGGGTCGACGGTGGCGAGCGCGCCGGCCTTCTCCGCCGCCTCGCGCTTCCTGGCGTCGATATCGACCATGATCGCGCCCTTGCCGCCCATCGCCTTCAACAGGGACAGCGCCATCAGGCCGAGACCGCCCGCGCCGAACATCACGATCGGCGTGTCGAAATGCTGCTCGACCTTCTTCAGCGCGCTGTAGGTGGTGACGCCCGAGCAGGCATAGGGCGCGGTCGTCGCCGGGTCGAGCCCTCTCAGATTGAGCAGATAGCGCGGGTGCGGCACCAGCATGTGATCGGAATAGCCGCCGTCGCAATAGACGCCGAGCGAGCGCGGCGTCAGGCACATGTTCTCGTCACCGGCAAGGCAGGTGGCACACTTGCCGCAGCCGATCCAGGGATAGACCAGCCCGACATCGCCGATCTTCAGCTCGCCCTGGTCGGTCGGCTTCACGTCGGGGCCGAACGCCAGGATTTCGCCGACGGTCTCGTGGCCCATGGTCAGCGGCAGGCTGATGCCGCGGTCCTTCAGCGAGAGCGGCTTGCGGCCGTGGCCGAGATCGTAACCGCCTTCCCAGATGTGGAGATCGCTGTGGCAGACGCCGGCGGCCTTCACCTTGATCAGCACCTGCGTGCCCGACGGCTGCGGCGTCGCCTCGTCGAACTCCTGCAGCGGCGCCTTGAAATCGGCAACCTTGAAACTCTTCATCGGCGTCCTCCCGCATGCTTCTTGTCGCCGCGCCACCATGCCATGGCCGGCAAGGCGAGACAAACCGGTCTTAGTTCAGGCCAGCGGATGATGGCAAGCCGCGAACTGGCCGGGTGCGACTTGGCGCAACTCCGGTATCTCCTCGCTGCAACGCTGATCGGCCCGCGGGCAGCGGGTGCGGAAGCGGCAGCCGGACGGCGGTGCAATCGGCGATGGCGGCTCGCCGCCTGCTACACTCTCGGCGGGACGAACGTCCGGATCGGGCACCGGGATCGCCTGCAACAACAGCTCCGTATAGGGATGGGCCGGCCGCGCGAACAATTGCTCGGAAGGGCCGACCTCGCAAAGCCGGCCGAGATACATCACCGCGACGCGGTCGCTGACCGCTTTGACCACCGCAAGATCGTGCGCGATGAACAGCAGCGTCAGGCCGAAGCGCGCCTTCATCTCCTCGAGCAGGTTGAGGATTTGCGCGCGAATGGAGACGTCGAGCGCCGAGACCGGTTCGTCGCAGACGATGAACTCGGGATTGAGCACGAGTGACCGTGCGATGCAGATGCGCTGGCACTGCCCGCCGGAGAACTCATGCGGCAAGCGCCCTGCGACGAGGTCAGGATCAAGCCCGACCGCCGACAGCACCTCATGGACGCGGCGCTTGCGCTCGGCCGCATCCTTGACTCCGGCGATGATCAGCGGCTCGGCCACGATGTCGCCGATGCGACGGCGCGGGTTGAGGGACGCGATCGGATCCTGGAAGATCAGCTGCACCCGGCGGCGCATCCTGCGCAGCGCCTCGCCCTCCATCGCGGTGAGATCCTCGCCGTCGAACAGCACGCGGCCGGATTTGGCCCGGCGCAATTGCAGCACCGCGCGCCCCAGCGTCGACTTGCCGCAGCCGGATTCGCCGACCAGCCCCAGCGTCTCGCCGCGCGCGACCTGAAAACTGACGCCGGAGACGGCATGCACCGTCTTGTTGCCGAGGCCATATTCGACGACGAGATTGTCGACGTTCAGAAGCGGCGCTTCCGGGACTGCAAGCTGCATCATGCCCCGACTCCTTCCGCCATCTGGATGGGATGGAAGCAGGCGTAGAGATGATCAGGCATCTCGGCGCTGGTCAGTGCCGGCTTGGCCTCATGACAGCGCCCCGTGGCATAGCGGCAGCGTGGCGCAAAAGGGCAGCCACGCAGCGGCCGCGTCGGATCGGGCGGACGGCCGGAGATGGCCGGCAGCGGCGTATGCGGCGCGGCATCCAGCTTGGGAATCGCTGCCAGCAACGCCTCCGTGTAGGGCATGTGCATGCGCTTGAACAACGCCGAGGTCGGCGCGCGCTCCACCACCCTGCCCGCATACATCACCGCGACCTCGTCGGCGCGGCCGGCGACGACGCCGAGATCGTGGGTGATGATGATCATGGCCATGTGACGGCGGCGTTGTTCGCGCGCGAGCAGATCGAGGATCTGCGCCTGGATGGTCACGTCGAGCGCGGTCGTCGGCTCGTCCGCGATCAAGAGCTTCGGCTCGCAGGACAGCGCGATCGCAATCGCGATGCGCTGGCGCATGCCGCCGGAACATTGATGCGGATATTGCCCGAGCCGCTGCTCCGGCGCGGGAATGCCGACGGCGGCCAGCAGCTCGATGCTGCGCTTCCGTGCCTCCGGAGCATCGAGCTCGAGATGCTCCTGGATCGTCTCCATCAATTGCGTGCCGATGGTAAGAACCGGATTGAGCGAGGTCATGGGATCCTGGAACACGACTGCGAGATCGCGGCCGCGCAGGCGCCGCAGGCTTTCCGGCGCGAGCCGCACCAGATCCTGGCCGTCGAACATCACGCGGCCCGTGAGCTTTGCCTTCTTCGGCAGCAGCTGAAGGACCGCGCGCGACAGCATGGTCTTGCCGCAACCGGATTCGCCGACGATGCCGAGCGTGCGGCCCGCCTCCAGCGACAGGTCGACATGATCCACCGCGCGCAAATTGCCGCGCGGCGTCGGCAGCTCGACCGTGACGTCCGCGATGGTCAATAGCGGGGCGCTCACAGCGCCCCCTGCCGCGGATCGGTCAGCGCCCGCAAGGTGTCGCCGACCAGATTGAAGGCCAGCACGGTCACGAAAAGTCCGGCCGCCGGCAGGAACGCCAGCCGCGGCGCGACGTCGAGGCTGTCGCGCCCCTCCCCGATCATGCTGCCCCAGCTCGCCATCGGCGGCGGCACGCCGAGACCGAGGAAGGACAGCGCCCCCTCGACCACGATGGTGACGGCGACGCCGAGCAGGAAGAAGGCGAGCAGCGGCAGGATCACGTTCGGCAACAGCTCGCGCAGCAGGATACGCGCATGGCTGGCGCCGAGCGCCTCGGCCGCGATCACGAATTCCCGCCGCGCCAGCGTCAGAGTCGCCGCCCGAGCCACGCGCATGAAGGCGGGAATGCCGAGCACGCCGAGGATCACGGTGAGGTTGGGGACGGACTGGCCGAGATAGGCGGTCACGGCAAGTGCGAAGATCAGCGGCGGAAAGGCCAGCAGCACGTCCATGCTGCCGACCACGACTGTCTCGAACCGGCCGCGGAAATAGCCGGCGAGCAGGCCGAGCGCGCCGCCGATGGCAAGGCCGATCATCGGTGCGATCAGCCCGACCGTCAGCGAGGTGCGCGCGCCGAAAATCAGGCGGGCGAGCTCGTCGCGGCCGAGTCCGTCGGTGCCGAGCCAATGCTCGGAAGAGAACGCCGCGCGGCGCTCCAGCATGTCCATGTCGACAGGATTTTGCAGCGGCAGCACCGGCGCGAGGATCGCGAGCGCGAGGATGATCGCGAGCCAGGCGCTCGCGATCCAGAACAGCAGGCCGAGCTTGCGCTTGCGGCCGACCGGCACGGGCACCGCCTCGTCCTGCAGCGAGAGCTCAAGCGTGGCCATGGCGGATCCTGGGGTCGAGCACGGCGTAGAGCATGTCGACGATGAAATTCACGATGACGAAGCCGCAGGCGACCAGCAGCACCACGCCCTGGAGGATGACGAGGTCGCGGGTATAGATCGCCCCGACCAGGAGCCGGCCGATGCCAGGCAGCGCGAAGATCGATTCCACGATCAGCGTGCCGCCGAGCAGACGGCCGATATTGATGCCGGTCACCGTCACCAGGGTCAGCGACGACGGCTTCAGCGCATGCACGAACAGGATGCGCGCGGGCTTGAGGCCTTTTGCCTTGGCGAGCGCGATATAGTCCTCCTGCAGGGTCGCGATCATGTCGGAGCGGAGCACCCGCATGATGCCCGGCCATTCGGCGAGGGCGAGCGTCAGGGCGGGCAGCACGAAGAAGCGCAGATTGCTGAGCGGCGCCTCGGTGAACGGCACATAGCCGGTCGCCGGCAGCCAGTGCAGCTCGACCGCGAACAGAAAGATCAGCAGGATCGCCACCAGGAAGGACGGCATCGACAGCATCGCGAACGCGCTGCCGGTCATGAAGCGGTCGAACGCGCCGCCGGCACGCGCGGCACAGGCGATCGCGACGGGAACGCCGATCAGGAGGCCGAGGAACTCGGCCATCAGCATCAATTGCAGCGAGACCGGAATGCGCTCGGCGACCGCCTGCAACACCGTCTGCCCGGTGCGGAACGAACGGCCGAGATCGCCCTGCAGAACCTGGCCGAGCCAGCTGAGATAACGCCACCACAGCGGCTGGTCGAGCCCCATGTCGCGGCGCAGCGCCGCCACGTTCTCCGGCGTCGCCTGATCGCCCAGGATCACGAGAGCGAGATCGCCCGGCAGCAGCGAGGCGATCAGGAACGTCAGCAGCGAGACGGCGAGCAGCACCGGCAGCATGGCAAGCAGCCGCCGAACGACGAAGTTCAGCATCGCGCCATCATTCCAGCCAGGTCCTCGAGACGTCGATCACGCCGTTGTACATCTTTGGGAAGCCCTTCAGCTTGGCGCTCGACAGCGCGTAATAGGTGTTCTGGAAGGTCCAGAACCAGATCGCTTCCTTGTTGATCAGGCGGCTGATGGCGCAGTAATCCTCGGTGCGCTGGCCGAGGTCCGCCGTGACGCGCGCATGGTCCAGGAGCTTGTCGAGCTCGGGGTTCGAGTATCCGGCGAGTGCCAGCGGGCTGCCGCTGCGGAAATTCGCATACATCTGCGGATCGGGATCGGCGAGGTCGACGATGCGCCACGGCGTCATCTGGAACTGGCGGGTGAAGGCGCGCGAGGGAATTGTGGCCTGATCGACCTGCTCGATCTCCATATTGGCGCCGACGCGCTTCCAGAACTGCTGGAGCACCTGGCCGACCATGCGGCCGCGCGGCGTCGCGGTCACCAGCATCTTGAACTCGACCGGCTTGCCGTATTCCTTGATCAGCGCCTTGGCTTTCTCGACATCGAACGGCAGCGCGCCGTCGTCCTTGCACTTGACCCAGGAGCCGTCACCGTAAGGATTGCTTGCGGGACGGCTCAGACCGTTGGTAATCGCCTGTGACATTTTCGGACGATCGATCGCCATCACCAGTGCCTGGCGCACGCCGACGTCGTCGAACGGCGCGACCTTGGTGTTGAAGGCGTAGACCTGCGCGCCCGAGCCCTTGTAGGTGTGCACCGTGAGCTTGGAGTCCTTCTGCGCCTTCATGATGTTGTCGGCGTCGTTCTCGTCGTCCCAGATGATGTCGGCCTCGCCCGATTGCAGCGAGGCGAAGCGCGACTGCGCGTCGGGCAGCGGCTTCAAGATGATACGATCGAGATAGGGCCGGCCCTTGTCCCAGTAGTTTGGATTCTTCTCCAGCACCATGCGGTCGCCGGCCGCCCATGATTTCAGGATGTAGGGACCGGTGCCGACGGGATTGCGATTGTAGTCGTCGCCCTTGGTCTTCCACGCCGTCGGCGAATGAATGGCGTTGTTCTGGCTCTGGATCGTGATCACCGCGGGCAGATTCACAGAGGGGTCGGTGAGCTTGTAGACGAGAGTGTATTCGTCTGGCGCCAGCACCTCCTTGACGTTGGTGATATAGAAGGCGCAGCGGCACTTGTTGGCCGGATCCTTCTGCCGGTCGAAATTCTCCTTGAAGGCTTGCGCATTGAACGGCGTGCCGTCGTGGAATTTAACCCCCTCGCGCAGCTTGAAGGTCCAGCTCATGTAGTCGTCGGAATGCGTCCAGGACACCGCGAGCTTTGGCGCGGCCTCTCCCTTCTCATCCAACGTGGTGAGCGTGTCGAAAATGGCGGCGGCAGCGGTGAAGGTCGAGGTGTCGTAGACCCCGACCTTGAGCGGATCGAAGCCTGCAATCTCCAGCTCCTGGCCGACGGTGATGCTGCCGCCGGATTTCTGCGCCTGCGCAGGCCCAGTCAGCGGAAGGAGGGCAAATGCCGCAACAAGGAATATCGGCGCGCGCTGGCGCGCCGCGGCAGCAATCTTCGTCATGGTTCCTCCCGGGATCCCTCGTCCGATGTTTCGGATCGCTGAATGACTGGAGGCGAGAGTGGCGACAAAAGCGCGCCACCGCAAGAGGAACGCGCGCGAGATCACACGCCGCATGTGCGGCACAACGTTGCTCAGCGTGTCGCGGCTGTTTTGCCTGTCGGAATTGGCGCATCGTCGGCGAGGCCGATCTCCTCGCGCAGCGCATCGGTATGCTCGCCAAGCACGGCCATCGTCCTGGCGGGCGCGGTGTCGGCGCCCGACATCCTGAACGGCAGGTTGAGCACCCGAAAGGCGCGGCCCTCGTCCTGCACGGACGTGAGCGCCTGCCGGTGCGCGAGCTGCGGATCGGCCAGCGCCTCGGCCACGGTGCGATAGGCCGAAGCCGGCACGCCGGCGGCGCCGAGCGCAGCGAGACACGCATCGGTCGTGAGCTGCCGCGACCAGGCTTCGACCCCGTCCATCACCTCCGCCCAATTGTCACGACGCGCGGCATAGGTCGAGAAGCGCGGGTCGGTGATCCATTCGCCGTGGCCGATCACGCCCATCAATCCCTGGAACGTCTTCTCGCTGGCGACCGTGATCATGACGTAGCCGTTTGCCGTCTCGGTCGGTCCGAACATCGGGCGCGGCGGCGGCTTCACGGCGAATTGCGCGCTCTGCAATTCCGTCAGCGTCAGCGACAGCATCGATTCCAGCATGGACACGTCGATATGCTGGCCGAGCCCGGTCACGGTCCTCTGATAGAGCGCTGACGCGATCGCGCCGAAGCCATAGGTGCCGGTGACGACGTCGGCATGGTAGATGCCGCAATAATCGGGGCGGTTTCGGCCGGGCTGGTAGGCCAGATGCGCCATGTCGTAGCCGGAGGCGGCATGGATCACCGGCGCATAGGCCGGCAGCTCGGCCGAAGGGCCGCTCTGGCCGTAGCCGGAGATCGAGCAATAGATCAGCCGCGGGTTGACGGTGCGCAGCCTGTCGTAGTCGAGCCGCAGCCGGTGCATCACGCCGGGGCGAAAATTCTCGACCAGGATGTCCGATGTCGCGGCCAGCCGGCGGACCGCCTCATTGCCGTCCTCCGATTTGAGGTCGAGCACCACGCTCTTCTTGCCGACATTGAGCTGGCCGAACGTGGTGCTGCAGCCCTTGCGCAGCGGCGGCCGGGTCCGCATCGTCTCGCCGCCGTCGGTCTCGATCTTGATGACCTCGGCGCCCATGTCGGCAAGCATCCGCGCGCAGTGAGGACCGGCGATGGTGGTCGAAAAATCCAGGACCCTGAGGCCCGCGAAGGCCTTTGTCGTCGTCCCCTCATGCTTATCTGCTAGCTGCATCCCCGGAGCCCCCTGGAACCTTCAATGTTCTCTCTTGTTGATGCGGCGACCCTAGAGGGCGGCGGCTGAGTAGGAAAGTCTTTACCGAACCTACGCGCCGCGTGGGCGGGCTTTAAGAATTCGTGGGCAACTGGACCCGTTCTTGCATAGCAGCAAACGGGATCGGAAGAGGGCAGCTGTTCTTGAGGGTCTTGTTCGTCACGACAGAGATGGACGACTTCGTCCGCGTCGGCGGCCTTGGCGCCGTGTCCGCTGCCCTCCCCCGCGCCCTTCGCTCCTTTGCCGATATCCGGGTCATGCTGCCCGGCTATCGCGACATCATCGAACAACTCACGCATATTCAGATCGTTGGCCGCTGCCCGGCGTTCGCGGAAATGCCCGCCTGCTCGCTCGGCCGGGCCGCGACCAAGGACGGACTGCCGGTCTACGTGCTGCTCTGCTCGCAACTCTACGACCGGCCCGGCAATCCCTATGGCGACGAGTCCGGACGCGACTGGCCTGACAACGACATCCGCTTCGCGCGCTTTGCCTCGGCCGCCGCTGAGCTGGCCATGGGCAAGCTGGACAAGAATTGGGCAGCAGACCTGATCCATGCCAATGACTGGCAGGCCTCGCTCGTGCCGGCCTATCTCGCCTGGCAGGGCGCCAAGCTGCCGTCGATCCTGACCATTCACAACCTCGCCTATCAGGGCCTCTTCCCGAAGGACGCGCTGCGGCGGATCGGCGCACCGGAGAGCTCGTTCCACATCGACGGCATCGAGTTCTACGACCAGCTCTCCTTCCTCAAGGCCGGCCTCGTCTATGCCTCGCACCTCACCACCGTCAGCGGCACCTATGCGCGCGAGATCACCACGGCCGAGTTCGGCTGCGGTCTGGAGGGCCTGCTCCGCCTGCGCTCGGACGCCGCCGAGCTTACCGGCATCCTCAACGGCATCGATGAGAGCTGGGACCCGCGCTCCTGCGCACAGCTGGCCCAGCAGTTCGGCGCCGGCGACTGGGTCGGCAAGAGAGCCAATGCGGATTACGTCCGCAAGCAGTTCGGGCTTGCGGTCTCGCGCGGCCCGATGTTCGGCATCGTCGCACGCCTCGTGCACCAGAAGGGTATCGACCTCGTGCTCTCGGCCGCCGACGAGATCGTCGATGCCGGCGGGCAGATCGTGGTCACCGGCTCCGGCGAGCCGGCGCTCGAGCAGGCCTTGATCGACGCGCATCGCCGCCGCCCCGACGCCATCGGCGTCGTGATCGGCTTCAACGACGCCCAGGCTCGCCGCATCTTCGCCGGCAGCGATTTCACCCTGATGCCGTCGCGCTTCGAGCCGTGCGGCCTCAGCCAGATGTACGCCCAGCGCTTCGGCTCGCTGCCGATCGGGCACCAGACCGGCGGGCTCGCCGAGACCATCACCGACGGCGAGACCGGTTTCCTGTTCTCGAAACCCTCGCGCGATTCCTTCCTCGGCGGCGTCCGCCGGGCCTTCTCGGCCTTCATGGCGCAAGACCAGCTCGACACCATGCGCCGCAGCGCCATGGGACGATCGTTCTCCTGGAGCATCTCGGCGGGCAGCTACAGCGCGCTGTACCGGAAGCTAGCGTCGGTGTGAGGCGCGACGGCGCTCCCACATACTCCGTCATCACTCGTGCCCCAGACGCAGCGCAGCGCGGCGCACCTGCGACGTGGTGCGCTGCTGAGCCGGGGCCCATGGCGCGTCGGAGTTCGAGGCCTCTGGGTCCCGGCTCTGCGCCGCAACGCTTGCGCGTTCCGGCTTGTCCGGGACACGCCGGAAGCGCTCAACGGCGCACGTCCATCTGCGGCCGTCCGATCCAGGCGCGGTTGAGGCAGCGGGTCATCCAGTCGGGCTGCGGCTCGCCGCGCAGGCGCGCCTGCGCTTCCTGGTAGGGACCGACATAGCGCAGCCGGTCAGGCAGTCTTGGATAGACGCGCCGGATCCATCGCAGCGCATTGTCGACCGCCCTCTCGTCGTTCGCGTCGAGCCCAAAGGCGAACCCGGCGCGCAGCCGTTCCGGCAACATCCGCGCCGTCAGCGCGCGGTACCAGCGCGGCGGTCGCAGCCACGGGCGTGCGCCGGCAAAAATCTGCGTCGCGATCTCGCGTGCCGCCGGGCTCACGGTCAACGTCTCCGACTGCGCCATCGCCGCGGTGTAGGCGGTAAAGCCGGACCAGTCCGCCGGCAGATCGTCTACGGTCAACCCGAACAAGGCACCGAACAGCCGGCTCTCGCTCCAGTAACGCTCGCGCTCTTCCGCCGAGAGAGCTGGCAGCACCAAGTCGTGCGCCATCAGCGCGGACTCCACCAGCGTCGCATGAACCCAGCGCAGCGATGCGATGTCGTTGGCGTGGTAGCGCGAACCTGCCGCAAACGGGCCGACCGTCTCGGGCATCTCTCCGATGATCATGCTATGGCGCCGGTGCAGCTGGCGCGACGACAGCAGCGCCCGGTCGAGCGAGCCGAACACCATGGCAAAAACGATGTCGAAGGTGCGATGGAAGCGCCCGATCGGATCGGCAAGAGTCCTCGAGTGCTCGGCGATGGCCGCGGCGACCCAGGGATGGGCCAGCTGCAGCAATAGCGCGCGTCCGGCGCCGAGAAAGACGACGGCCTCGCGATCGATCTGCCAGGTCAGCGTGTCAGGACCGAACACGCCGGCCACGGATCCCGCTGCGTTGGCGCGGACCTGATCGAGCGTTGCCTCGAGATCGTTCGCGGACACCATCTGCGCGGCCTTCGGTTGCGAGGAATGAGACGATCCGCAAGGCCTGTGGCAATTCGATGATGAAAAAGCCGTCCTACTCCGCCGCCATCGGCAGCACGTCCATATGCTCGTGCAGCACCACACCGGCGAGCGGATCGAATTCGCCGAGCCACGGCTTTCGTTCGAGCACAGACCGCGTATGCGCATAGCCCGCGTCCCAGCGCCGCATGATGCCGGACGGGCTGAAGTCGATGTCCTTGGTATGGGTCTCACGATCGAGCTGCGGCGCCAGCAGTCGCACGACATGCATCCGGGTCGGACAGCCGTAGCTGATCAATTCCCGCACTGCGGGGTCGCGGCGCTCGTTCTCGGAGAGGCGCGCGGCGAGCTGGTTGATGACGTGCCGCAGGCGGTGGGCCTGCTGCTGGCGGGCGATCTGACTCGCGATACGACTCGAATATTGTACGTCCTTGTGCCGGTTCAGCACTTCCGCCATCGTCGTCGGTTCCGCGCCTATCGGATTCCACAGATGCACGGCGAAGATCAGCGAATTCCTGCGCGGATTGTCGTCGAAGACGGCTTCGGTCGGCGTGTTCGAGAGGATGCCGCCGTCCCAATAGAGCTCGCCCTCGATGCGCACCGCCGGAAACGCCGGCGGCAGCGCGCCGGAGGCCATCACATGCTTCACGGTCAGCTCGCCGTCGCGGCTGTCGAAATAGCGCATCTGGCTGCTGCGGACATGGGCCGCGCCGACCGTCAGCCGCGGCGAGCAGCGGTTGACCAGGCCGAAGTCGACCAGCTCGAGCAGCGTCCTCTCCAGCGGCGCGGTCGAATAGAAGCCGGCGTGATCCGCTCCCAGCGGATAGGAATCACCGGCATGCGCCAGCGGATTGGGGCGAAAGAAGCCGGGAATGCCGTTGGTGACGGTCGACCAATAGGTGAGCTTCTCGTTGAAGCCGGGAAACGCGGTGCGCAGATTCCAGACCGGATTCTGCTCCATCCGCTTCCAGAATTCCTTCAAATGTGCCAGCCGCTGGCCGGGCGCGTTGCCCGCGATCAGGCTGGCATTGATGGCGCCGATCGAGGTGCCGATGATCCAGTCCGGCTCGATCCCGGCTTCATGCAGCGCCTGATATACGCCAGCCTGGTAGGACCCGAGCGCGCCGCCGCCCTGGAGCACGAGCACGACCTGGCCGGGCAGATCCGCGCCCTTGCTCTGCGTGTTGTCCTGCATACCGTTCATGTCTCGCTCCTGGTGAGCTTGCACCGATCGAATATTCACACGTCGCTGCGGCTTGTTGCGTCGGCCCATCTCAATGCGCGGTCCAGCCGCCGTCGACCGGAAGCGCGATGCCGGTGATCGAAGCGGCCGCGTCCGTCGACAGGAACACCGTCAGCGCGCCGAGCTCTTCCACCGTGGCGAAGCGCTTGTTCGGCTGCTGCGCCAGCAGCACGTCGCGGATGACCTGATCGCGGGAGATGCCGTTCACCTTGGCCTGCCCGTCGATCTGCGCTTCGACCAGCGGCGTATAGACGTAGCCCGGGCACACGGCGTTGCAGGTGATGCCCTCCTCGGCCGTCTCCAGCGCCGTGACCTTCGTCAGACCGACGATGCCGTGCTTGGCGGCGACATAGGCTGCCTTGAACGGCGAGCCGACCAGCCCGTGCGCGGAGGCGATGTTGATGATCCGGCCAAATCCGTTCTGACGCATCGCCGGCAGTGCGAGCCGCGTCGTGTGGAAGGCGGAGGTCAGGTTGATCGCGAGGATCTGGTCCCATTTCTCGACGGGAAATTGCTCGAGCGGCGCGACATGCTGGATGCCGGCGTTGTTGACGAGGATATCGAGCCGGCCGGACTGGGCGATGGTCGCCGCGATCATCTCGGCGATCGATCTCGGCCTGGTCAGGTCGGCCGGCGAGTAGCTCGTCTTGACGCCGAACTCGGCGGCGATCTGCTCGCGTGTCCGACCGATCTCGTTGGCGACGCCGAGGCCGTTCAGCACGACATCGGCGCCGGCCGCGGCCAGGGCACGTGCGATACCGAGACCGATGCCGCTGGTCGAGCCCGTGACGAGCGCGACCCTGCCGGCCAGCGCGCGTGCAGGCTGCGATGTCTGCGGCTTCAGCGGTATGTTCATGGCACGGTCTCCGTTGGCGATGACTGGGTTTCAAGCCTTCGCAGAACCCTGGAGGATCGCCGGCCCAAACGGAAATACCGGCTGGCTTCCGACTCCATACGTCCGCGCTATCGCGGGCGGGATGTCATTTCCCGCTTCGATCGGCTAGATTTCCGGCCGATCTTGCTGGGAGCCGATCCATGGAAATGCACCAGGTCCGCTATTTCCTCGCGGTGGCGCGGTTGCTCAATTTCACGCGCGCGGCGGAGGAGTGCAACGTCACGCAGCCTTCGCTGACGCGCGCGATCAAGCAGCTCGAGGCCGAACTCGGCGGCGACTTGTTTCGCCGCGAGCGACCGGCGGCGCAACTGACCGAGCTCGGCCAGCGCATGCATCCGCTGCTGAAGCAGTGCTATGATGCCGCGGTCGGCGCGCGCTCGCTCGCCTCCTCGTTCAGGAGCGGAGAGGTCGGCGCGCTCCGTATCGCGCTGACGCATTCGATCGATCTGGCATTGCTGATTCCGCACCTCAACGAGATCAGGCGGCAGTTCAACCGGCTCGAATTGCGCTTCCTGCGCGGGACGAGCCGCGAGGTCGCCGATTTCCTCAAGAAAGGAGAAGCCGAGCTCGGCATCGCCGCCGAGATCGACGAGGCCTGGGACCGGCTGGATACCTGGCCGCTGTTCACCGAGAGTTTCGAGATCGTCGTTGGCGACGGACATCGGCTGGCCGGCCGCAGCAGCATCGAGCTGGACGATTTGCGCTCGGAGCAATTGCTGAGCCGGACTTTCTGCGAGCATTCGCGCCGCATCGCCGCGAGCCTGCGCGAGCACGGCATCGAACATGGCCACGAGATTTCGAGCGAGCGCGATCTGATCGAGCTGGTCGAAGCCGACATCGGCGTCGCCATGGTGCCGCACACATCGCCTTTGCCGGAAACGCTGACCCGCGCCACCGTCGCCGGGCTGGACGCCCGCCGCACCGTCAGCCTTTACGGCGTGGCCGGCCGGCAGCGCACGGCGGTCGCCAACGCCGTGATGCGCATGCTGCGCGGCGCGGACTGGCGGGAGATTGCGGGCTAGCAAGGCGAGCACCCGCGCTCTAGCGAGATGCGAATTGCTGTGCCCTCGCCCCTTGTGGGAGAGGGCAGCGACGCTGGCAGATCCGGACTCACTTGGGTGAGGGGTATATCTCGGCGGACATCCCTGTATGGGGCTAGATACCCCTCATCCGGCGCTCCGCGCCACCTTCTCCCGCAAGGGGGGGAGGGAAGAAATGCTCAGTTCTCCCGGCTCGCGCTCTCCAGCTCCGCGAGCAGATCATCGATCTCCATGCGCTTGCGGAAATCGGGATCGACGAACCGTGCTTTGACGATCCCGTCGCGGCCAACCACGAACACGGCCGGGATCGGCAGCATCCAGCCGTCATTGCCGTGGAATTTCGCCATGTCCTGATACGACAACAGGTGCTGGATCTCAGCGCCGAGCCAGATCGCGAGATTGAGCGACAGCGCATAGCCGTTGTCTAGATCGGTCAGGATCGGAAACGGCGCGCCGGATTCGGCCTTCAGTTGCCCTGTATATTCCTGCGTCTCCGGCATGATTGCGACGACCTGCGCCCCCATGGCCTCGATGCGATCGAGTGCCTGAACCACGGCGCGGACATTGAGCCGGCAATAGGGACACCAATGGCCGCGGAAGAACATCACGGCGAGCGGACCGCGCTCCAGCAGCGCAGGCAGCGCGACCAGACGTCCGCCCTCATCCGGCAGCATGAACGACGGCATCGCATCGCCGGAACGCGGAGCGGTCTCGCCGCCGCCGTTCCCGCCCAATCTCGCGACCAGGCGATCGACTGCCTCGCCATAGGCCGGAAAGACCGCACGGCTGGCATCGGCGTAGGCGCGGAGCTGCTCGTTCAGCGTGCCGTCCATGTCGCGGCAGCGCTGGAAGGCAAGCCTGAGCTGTTCGGCATCGGCTGGCGAGAGAGATGTCATCTTCTGCTCCGGCATTGCATTCGGTGAATACTAGTTTCCCGGTTCGGCCGGCCGCAAGGGGCGGCCGAGATACCGCCCGCGCAATCGGGGGCCCTGTCATCGGACGCCGAATGGGGCGAATGGGGAAATGCCGTTACCCAATCGGATCGATAGCCGCCGCGCATCAACATAGCGCATCGCTATCGCATCGAGAGCAAGCCGGCATTTCAGGATCGACGCGATCTCGACCAAGCTCCCGTCATAGCCGGCGACCAGCGAGGTTGCGGCCAACACAGGAGACTTCCCATGTCCAAGCATCCCACATTGTCGCGCCTGGTCTGGTCCGGCCTCGCCATCGTCGGCGCGCTGACATTCGCGTCGCAGCCGGCCGTCGCGGGTGAATGCCCAGCCGACAAGGTCAAGCCGAACGCACAACAGATGGTCGACTACAAGCCGGTCGGCGTCACCGACGTGACGCTGGGCGCCATCGACCTCGGCAAGCAGCCCGCCCATATCGAGGGCCGCGAGCTGCGCTTCCGCAAGCTGACCATCGCGCCCGGCGGCATCGTGCCGTGGCACAGCCATGACGACCGTCCCGCGCTGATCTTCGTGCAGCAGGGCGAGATCGTCGAATACGCCTCCAACTGCGTCGATCCGATCATGCACAAGGCCGGCGACATCCGTCCCGAGGTCCACGGCACCTCGCATTGGTGGAAGAACCTCGGCAAGGAGACCGTCATCCTCTATGTCGGCGACGTCCGCAAGGATCCCAACGACCACCACATGTAAGGACGCGCCTTGGGGCTTGCATCCCCACCATTCCGGGCCTGGCGCTGCCGCGCCATCCCGGAATGACCACCCACAATATGCGGACAATCACGCCATGACCGACCTTTCCACGCCGATCAAGCCGTCCGCAATGGCGATGGACGCGCATTTGTCCGGTCTCGTGCTTCGCTCGGTCGTGATCGGGCTGACCGCATTCCTGACGGTCGTCGACCTGTTCGCGACGCAGGCGATCCTGCCTTCGCTGACGCGGCACTACGGCGTCACGCCCGCTGCGATGAGCTTTGCCGTCAACGCCGGCACCTTCGGCATGGCCATAGCCAGCCTCGTCGTCGGCTTCTTCAGTCCGCACATCGATCGGCGGACCGGCATCCTGCTCAGCCTGACGCTGCTGGCGATCCCCACCAGCCTGCTCGCCTCGGCGCCAAATCTTGCCGTCTTTACTGCCTTGCGGGTCGCGCAGGGCCTGTGCATGGCGTCCGCCTTCGCGCTCACCCTCGCCCATCTCGGGGAGCAATGCAGCGCGGTGGACGCCGGCGGCGCCTTCGCGGCCTACATCACCGGAAACGTCGCCAGCAATCTCGTCGGCCGGCTGATCTCGGCGGCGGTTGCCGATGGCCTCGGCCTCGCCTGGAATTTCTATTTGTTCGCGGCCCTCAATCTGGCGGGCGCGGTGCTGGTCTATTTCACCATTCGGCGCGTGCAACCGATGCATGCGATGACGCCGACGGCTTCGCCGCTTGCCGCCACCATCGCGCATTGGCGCGATCCGCGATTGCGCGCGGCCTTCGGCATCGGCTTCTGCATCCTGTTCGCCTTCATCGGCACCTTCACCTTCGTCAATTTCGTTCTGGTCCGGCCGCCGCTGGAGCTGGGCATGATGGATCTCGGCCTCGTCTATTTCGTGTTCCTGCCGTCGGTCGTCACGACGCTTCTGGCCGGCAGGGTGGCATCGACGCTCGGAACGCGTCCGACGATCTGGGGGGCGCTCGCCGTTGCTGGCATCGGCCTGCCGCTGATGCTGACAGCGCGGCTGCCTGAGGTGCTCACCGGCATGGTTCTGGTCGGCGTCGGCACATTCTTCGCGCAGGCCGCCGCCACGGGCTTCGTCGGACAGGCGGCGACTGAGAACCGCGGCATTGCCAGCGGGACGTATCTTGCATGCTATTTCGGCGGCGGGCTGGTCGGTACGGCCATGCTCGGGCGCCTGTTCGACGCTTTCGGATGGCCCGCATGCGTGATCGGCGTCGGCGCGGCCCTTGCGGCCGCGGCCCTGCTCACCTTCGCCCTGAAGCGCTAGCGCTTGGCTGGGGCTTTCGGCGCCGGCTCGTCGTCGGCGATGGCGCGCCAGGCGGCACCGTCGAGATCATCGTACTGGCCGCTCTTCAGCGACCACAGGAAGGCGACGAGACCGGCTCCGCCGAGCATCAGCGCCAGCGGGACCAGGATGACCAGGATCTCCATCACACGATCTCCCGCGAGGTGCTGCGCGCGCGCAGCGAATTCAGCATGACCAGGATCGACGATCCGCTCATGGCAGCCGCCGCGATCAGGGGCGTCACGACGCCGCTGATGGCGACCGGCACGGCGAGGACGTTGTAGCCGATCGCGAGCCAGAGGTTCTGCCGCATCAAATGCAGCGCCTTGCGCGAGGCGTCGATCGCGGCAACCACCGGGGCCAGCGGCCGGCCGAGGAAGACGAGATCGGCGGTGGCCTGGCTCAGATGCGCGGCCGAGATCGGCGACATCGAGACATGGGCCGCCGCCAGCGAGGGCGCGTCGTTCATGCCGTCGCCGACCATCAGCACCTTGGCACCGCGCTGCTTCAATTCCTCGATCCGCGCGATCTTGTCGGCCGGCGTGACGCCGGCGCGCCATTCGGGGATCTCGAGCGCACTGGCCGTCGACTTCACGGCCGCCTCGCGATCGCCGGAGAGAATCTCGATGCCGACGTTGCGCGCCTTTAGCGCGGCGATCACGGCCTTCGCATCCGGACGCAGGCCCTGGCGGACCGAGAGGACGAATCTCTCGCTGCCCTTGCTGAACGCGACGATGGAGGCCTCGGGATCGACGCTGCCGACCAGGGCCTCCGCGCCGCAGAAGGAGGGGCGACCGAGGCGAAGCTCGACGCCGTCCACGGTCGCACGGACGCCCTGCCCGGCCTCTTCGACCGCACCGACGACAGGCGATTTGGCGCCGGCGGCCTGCGCGACGGCGGCAGCGACCGGATGATGGCTCGACAGCGCGAGCCGGCCGGCGAGCTCGAAGATATCGGCGGGAATGTCGGCGGCATTCATCACTTCGAGATCGGGCAGCGTCAGCGTGCCGGTCTTGTCGAAGATGACGTGGTCGGCCTCGGCCAGCCGCTCGATCGCGTCGCCGGAATTCAGCAGCACGCCGGACTTGAACATCGCGCCGGAGGCGATGGTCTGCACCGTCGGAATGGCAAGCCCCAGCGCACAGGGACAGGTGATGATCAGCACGGCGACGCCGGTCACGATCGCATCGTGCCAGGACGCGCCGGCCATGACCCAGCCGAGGATGGTCAGAAGCGCGGTCGCATGCACCACGGGTGCGTACAGCCGCGAGGCGCGGTCGGCGAGGCGCATGTAGCGCGAACGGGCCTGCAGCGCGTTGTCGAGCAGCCGGGTGATCTCGGCGAGCAGCGTCGCCTCGGAGGCGGCCGAGACCCGCACCCGCAGCGTGCCGGAGATGTTCATCGATCCCGCATAGACCGGCGTGCCCTGCTCGGCCGTGACATAGAGCGTCTCGCCGGTGATCAGGCTCTGATCGATCTCGGAACGCCCCTCGATCACGGTGCCGTCGACCGCGCAGCGCTCGCCGGGCCTGAGCAGCACGATGTCGCCGGGATTGATGGCCGCCACCGGCACCTGCGAGATCTCGTCGGGACCGACGAACTTGGCGGCCGTCTCCGCCTTCAGCGCGGCGAGATTGCCGGCGACCGCGCGGGTCCGCCGCCGCATGTTCTGGTCGAGGAAGCGGCCGACCAGGAGGAAGGTCAGCAGCATGATCGCCGCGTCGAAATAGGCGTGCTCGGCGTGGTGGATGGTCTCGACCACGGACATGCCGAGCGCGAGAATCACGCCGATCGAGATCGGCACGTCCATGTTGGTCGTCTTCGCCGACAGCGCGCGCCAGGCCGAGCGGAAGAACGGCTGGCCGGCATAGGCCGCCGCCGGCAGCGCAATCAGCGCCGACAGCCAGTGGAAGAAGTCGCGCTGCTCCGGCAGCATGTCGGAGACGTTGCCCGACCACACCGGGATCGACAGCATCATCACGTTCATGGTGGCGAAGGCGGCGACGCCGAGGCAGCGCAGCAGGAAGCGCGATTCGGCGACCTCCGCCACTTCCGCGCTCTCGGTCTCGAACGGATAGGCCTTGTAGCCGAGCTCCTCGAGCCGATCGATGAAGCGGCCGGGTTCGAGCGTGCCCGCCTTCCATTCCAGCGCGACCCGGCGGTCGGTGAGGTTGACGCGCGCCAGCGTGACGTCGGGGATGGCGGACAGGCCGCGTTCGATCTTGGCCATGCAGCCGGCGCAGTGAACACCTTCGACCGCGAGATCGATATGCTGGACGCCCTCGCCCGCGGCCCGGATGTAGTGCGAGAAATCCCGCGTGACGTGCATGACAAAATCCTTCAGTTCAGGATCACGCGGTTGCGCGACAGGAACACGCGCGTCCCCCGCGCCTCGCCCTCGATCACCAGGTCCCACTGGCCTGGCGCGACGGATGCGGCATCGCCGCGATAGAGGCCGATGCCGGCTTCGGTGAGCTCGACGGCGAGATCGGCGCGCTTGTCGGTCGGCCGCTCCAGGCGTCCGCCGAATTTCAGCCCCGAGATCGGCTGGCCGCCGGCATCGCGCGCCTCGACCTGGACCACGGCACCGCCGTCGTTGCGGCGCTCGATATGGGCGTTGACCTTCCATTTGCGCAGCGCCTGGTCCTGCGCCGCCGAGATCTCGCGGTCGTAGGTCAGGCCTGCGGCATAGGCGCTATCGACTTCGGTTCCCGGCAGCGTCGCGATCGCCAGCTTCATCATGGTGACGTTGACGCCGATCACGAGGCCGAAGAAGGCGACCAGCATCAGAAAGACCTTGGTTCCGGTCAGCGGCTTGGATGACATGATGGTCTCCTGGACTTACGGCGCGACGAAATTGTCGGTGGCGCTCGCGGCCACGCCCAATCCGATATCCATGACGTGGAAGCGGACCGGAATCGACTTCTCCGGATTGTTCTCAGCCGGCGCGGTGACGAGCAGCCGCAGCTCGCTGGTGGAGTCGCGCGGGATCACGATGATCGGCCGATCCGGCGTCACCGAATCGACGCCGACGACATGCATCGTGGGATTGATCGGCCCCTCCACGTCGATGGCGATGGCGCGATCGTAGCCGCTCTTGTTCAGCAGCCGCACCGTGTAAGCGTTGCGGATCGAGCCGTCGCTGAGCTTGACCGCGACCGGATTGCGGTCGTGCAGTACGTTGACGTCGAGCAGGCTGCGGGTCGCCAGCGTATAGACCATGAAGCCGCCGACCGCCGCGATGATCGCGCTGTAGACGATGGTGCGGGCCCGGACGATCCGGTAGATCGGCGCCTTGCCTTCCTGGCGGCGATGGATGTTGATGTCGTTGTCGTAGCCGATCAGCCGCTTCGGCCGGCCGATCTTGGCCATCACGTTGTCGCAGGCATCGATGCAGAGGCCGCACTGGATGCATTCCATCTGCGGTCCGTTACGGATGTCGATGCCGGTCGGACAGACCGCCACGCATTGGTAGCAATCGACGCAATCGCCGACCTGCTGGCCGAGCGCGCGCAGCTCGGCGGCCTTCTTCACCGACGTGCGCTTCTCGCCGCGGTCGTAGCGATAGGTGACGTTGAGCGCCCATTCGTCGGTGAGCGCGGCCTGGATGCGCGGCCACGGGCACATATAGGTGCAGACCTGCTCGCGCATGTAGCCGGCGAGGACATAGGTCGTCGCGGTGAGGATGCCGATCCAGATATAGGCGAGCATCGGCCCCTGGAAGGTGACGAGCTCCTTCACCAGGGTCGGCGCGTCGTTGAAGTAGAGCACCCAGGCGCCGCCGGTCCACCAGGCGATCATCAGCCAGATCGAATGCTTGAGCACGATCTCGGAGACGCGCTCGAGCTTCAGGGGATCGGACGATTTGGCCTTTTTCATCCGCTCGCGCCGGTCACCCTCGATCAGACGTTCGACGGCGTAGAACAGATCGGTCCACACCGTCTGCGGACAGAGATAGCCGCACCAGATACGGCCGCCGACCGAGTTCATCAGGAACAGCGCCACCGCGGCCACGATCAACAGGCCGGTGAAGTAGTAGACCTCCTGCGGCCACAGCTCGATGAAGAAGAAGTAGAAGCGGCTGTTGGGCAGATCGATCAGCACCGCCTGGCTGGGGGCGCCGAGGCCGCGGTTCCAGCGCACGAACGGCAGGAAATAGTAGATGCCGAGGCAGATCGCCATCAGGCCCCACTTGATCCGGCGGAACGTGCCGGAGACGCTCTGGGGGTAGACCTTCTGGCGCGCCGCATAGAGCGGCCCGACGTCGTCCACAGGCTTGAGCTCGTTCGGATTGACGGTCTTGTTCATCGCTTGGAACTTCTAAAAGAGGTGCGATTAAACCTAGACCCGACACCGCCGCGTCAGTTGATCCAGCTCAAACGGGGGCAATTTTGTTCGCCCCCGTTCGAAGCCTCAGTGTCGCGGATCTGCTATTTTCCGCCGCCGAGCGAGTGGACGTAGACCGCCATCGCCTTGATGGTGGCGGGATCGAGCCGCCCTTCCCAGGCCGGCATCACGCCGGCACGACCCTGGCTGATGGTCTCGATCAGGCTCGCTTCGTCGGTGCCGTAAAGCGAGATCTTGTCGGTCAGGTTCGGTGCGCCCACCTCCGGGTTGCCCTTGCCGTTGTCGCCGTGGCAGGCGACGCAGTTTTCCGCGAAGATCTTCTGGCCCTTGGCGGCGTCAAATCCGTTGCGGGTCGACAGGCCCGACAGCGACCGCACGTAGTTGGCGACCGTGACGATCTCGTCCGGCTTCAGCACGCCATCCTTGCCGAAGGCGAGCATCTGGCCCTCATGCGCCTTGGCATGACCGGACCGCGCGCCGAACTGGATGGTCTGCATGATCTGGTCGAGCGTGCCGCCCCACAGCCAGTCGTCGTCGTTCAGGTTCGGATAACCCTTGGCGCCGGCACCGCCGGATCCGTGGCAGGGCGCGCAATTGTCGCCGAACACGGTCTTGCCCTTGGCGCGGGCGAGCGCCAGCAAGGCCGGGTCCTTCTCGATGTCGACGAGCGAGGCCGTGCCCAGCGCCGCCATCTTGCCACCGCGGATCTTCTCGAGGTTGGCGAGCTCGACCGCAACGTCGGCGCGCGAGGAGTAGCCGAACATGCCGGTGGTATTGCTGGAGATCAGCGGCCAGGCCGGATAGACGACCCAATAGCCGATCGACCAAATGATGGTGAGGTAGAAGGTGATCACCCACCAGCGCGGCAGCGGCGTGTTGAGCTCCTTGATGCCGTCCCATTCGTGGCCGGTCGTGGACTTGCCGGAGACGGAATCGATGTCGCTAGAATGATCGGTCATTGTTCTCTACTCCTCCCGCAAGGGCAGGTGCGCTGCCTTGTCGAACACAGCCTTGTTACGGGGCCAAAATGCGTAGGCGATGATCGCGAGAAAGATCGCGACGAACACCGGTGTCCAGATCGTCGTCACGAGATCTGACGCAAGATTGTGGACTGTAAGGATGGCTTTCATCGTTCATGCCTTCTCAGCGAAGATTGGCTTTCTCGTTGTAGATCTTGAAGTCGACCAGCGTGCCGAGCATCTGCAGGTACGCGACGAGCGCGTCCATCTCGGTCGGCGTACCGGTCTTGCCGTCGAAATTGCGTACGACGGCCTTGCCGTAGCGCTTGGTGAAGGCGTCGCCGCCGGCATTGTCCGGATCGGCCTGGGCCTTCAAATCGGCAGCCGCGCTGGCGATCTGATCGTCGGTGTAGGGCACGCCGACGGTCCGCAGCGTCCGCATGTGGTCGGCGATCGCGTCCGGATCGACCTCGCTCTTGCTGAGGAACGGATAGCCCGGCATCACCGACTGCGGCACGATCGCGCGCGGGTTGGTCAGATGGGTCACGTGCCAATCGTCGGAATACTTGGCGCCGACGCGGGCAAGGTCCGGACCGGTGCGCTTGGAGCCCCACTGGAACGGGTGGTCGAACATGCTCTCGGCCGCCAGCGAGAAGTGGCCGTAGCGCTCGACCTCGTCACGCAGCGGGCGGACCATCTGCGAGTGGCAGAGATAGCAGCCCTCGCGGACGTAGACGTTGCGCCCCGCCAGCTCCAGCGGCGTGTAGGGCCTGACCCCGTCGACCTTCTCGATCGTGCTCTTGAGGTAGAACAGCGGGGTGATCTCGACGAGACCGCCGATCGCGATCACCAGCAGGATGCCGACGACCAGGATGATCGAGTTCTTTTCGAAGACTTGGTGGCGTGTCCAGAACGACATTGCTTTAGCTCCTCATTCCGCCGGCTGGAGAGCGACGGGCATCTGGACTTCCTGCTCGCCGACGCGAACGGTCATCCAGAGATTGTAGGCCATGATCAGCGAGCCGATCAGGAACAGGCCGCCGCCTGCGGCGCGGATGATGTAGAAGGGATGCATCGCCTCGACGGTCTCGATGAAGGAATATTCGAGGAAGCCGAGCGAGGTGTAGGCGCGCCACATCAGGCCCTGCAGGATGCCGGACACCCACATCGCCG